>WNFR01000365.1_pt1 | contig 45512 bp, 39 predicted proteins | sample 5400221 | NCBI WGS metagenome assembly WNFR01 (sample SAMN13153357, study PRJNA577476) | soil metagenome | isolation source: 40 cm soil under Madrone tree | place: USA:California | collected 2016-06-14 | reverse complement strand
TGCTTGCGAACTGACGAACATCGTGACGGCGCCCATCACGATGAAGACAAGGATCACAAGCATCTTGGTTCGTTTTGATATGGTCATAATTCTCCTTTTCCCTCGCTATGCCGCGCGTCGCGGTGCCAGCGGTCATGCTGCGCGGCGGCGCATGAGTAATAACACCCGACGCGCAATCTTATTCCGCAGTTGCGTCCGACAAACTTCAGTTTGTCGTGGCAACCACGCAGTGGTTGCGGCCCAAAGCCCAAGGTTGCTGTACTCAGCTACCTTGGGAATAGCAGCGATGATCCTCGCAACCCCAACGGGGTTGCGCCAGCGCTCCACCTGAAAGGCGCCATGAATTCAACAGACGATAACGACTCGGGACAGTCTAATTTGCTGGGTCGATGTACACAGGGAACCTTGGCCTCAACCCCGTTGGGGTTGGGGATCTCGCCTCCGTCTTTCCCAGGGTAGCCGAGTACAGCAACCCTGGGCTGGAGGACGGATCCCCTTCGGGGAAATGTCCAAACTCATCCAGCGACAAACTGAAGTTTGTCGGACAGTTTGTCGGACAATCGAGGAATACTTTGCTCCGTCGCGTGTTATTCTTGGAGGCACCGGAAGTCTGACCAGGGTCTGGAATGAGCGAAGCAGGCAATCGCAACTCGATGTTCAGCAATGCTGCGCTTGAGCACCTCGATGCGCTCTACGGGTTTGCAATAACTTTGACGCGCAATCAGACGGAGGCTGAAGACCTTGTGCAGGAAACATATCTGCGGGCCGTTCGGGCTTTCGGCCGGTTGATGCCCGACAGCAATCTCAAGAGCTGGCTCTTCGCCATTATGCGAAACGCCTGGCTCAACCAGCTTCGACACGCGCGCGGCGGCCCGCGATTCGTAGAGCTAGATGCTGAGGAGGGCGACCGCGGCCAATGGCTCGATCACGTGGCCAACGACCCGCACGTGCTCTATGTCAGAAAACTGGAGCGCGAAGAGGTAAGGGCGGCGATTGAAAGCCTGCCGCGCCCACACCGCGAGATTGTGGTGCTTCGTGATATCGAAGGATTCAGCTACCGGCAGATTGCGAGCATACTCGGATGTCCGGCGGGCACCGTTATGTCACGGCTTGGGCGGGCTAGAGAAACGCTCCGGCGATTGCTCGCAGAGAGGCGGACAACGTCCGCAACGAAAACAGCTTGAGCGAATTGAGCATGAATCAGTGTAAAGAAGCCCGCGCCCAGATGACTTTCTATCTGGACGACGAGTTACAAGGCAGCGAACGAACCGCGCTCGAAACACATTTGAGCGGCTGCGATGCTTGTCGCCAGCTAATTGACGGCGAGCGGCGCTTTCTCGAGGTCATTCGCGGCTCTCGGCCTCTTCATATCGCGCCACCGGAGCTTCGCGCGAGCGTCGAACACACGCTGAGCGTCAAGCCTTCTGCACACGCTGCTTCGCCGGAATTGCGTAATCGCATACAGCGGTCACTCGGGCAGCTCGGGTCGACCACTTTTGCGCTAATCAACCCTCGCAGGCTTGTGGCTGCGGCCGCGGTGGTCGCTATGGCATTGCTGATTGGAATCTGGAGTGTCACCGAGTACCGAAAGCAGCGACCAAACCCACCGTCTGACTTTGCATTGATGGCAGTAGACACTCATCAGCGGCATCTGCGAAATCAGCTTCCGCTGGAGATTGCATCCGACGTGCCCGAGCGGGTCTCCGCGTGGTTTGCAGGCAAAGTCCCTTTCAGCGTGACGCTACCCAACTATCAGGAATCGTCGGGGCAGGAGAAGCTTTACAGGCTCGAAGGCGCGCGGTTGGTCGGATACAAAAATGACTATGCGGCGTACGTTGCCTACCAGATGCGGATGCAACCGATCAGCCTGGTTGTGACGTCAGCGGCGGTTGCTCAGCCCTCGGGCGGCGAGGAGATAGTCTCTAAAGGTCTGACGTTCCATTACGACACGATTCAAGGGTTGAAGGTCATCACGTGGTCGGATCGAGGGCTGACCTATGCGCTGGTATCTGACCTTGAAGAACGCGGCCAGCAGTCTTGCATAGTTTGCCATCAGGGCACGAAGGATCAGGATTTCATTGAAAGCCTGAAGCCAAAGCAAACCGCGAAGGTTCTCCTGCGATAGCAAGGATCGGGACCGTCAAGTTTCATTCGTCAACCAGATACCAGACGGCGAAGCTTACGCTTAAACTCGGCCGGGTCAACTCGGTGTTTGAACGCCTTCACTCCGTTGATGAAGATCACCGGGATGTCGTAACCATATCGCTCGCGAAGCGCCGACTCTTCGTCGATGTTTACCTCTTCCAGTGAGAACTCGCCGTCGCAACCCGAAGCATGAATCGCAGCCTTCGCCTCCTCGCACAAGTGGCAGCCCGGCCTCGTGTAGAGGGTCACGGTTGCTTTTATCATTTGGTCATCAACTCCAATCGTTCTCAACAACAAGCCACTAATCAACAGCGCCTTTGCTTGACAAACTTTGCGGCGACATGCTAAAAAACCGATCACTTCATAATAAAGCAGTCCGGATGTAAAGTTCAGGCTCATGAGAAACGTTCAGCAGAATTCATACAGTATATGTCGGCGAGGCGCGTTCGTGGCGCTCGTTGGAACACATCGTTCTAATCGTCTCTCTTTTGATGGACGGAAGTGTGGAGACCTCCAACATGGACACCGTTCAGGATGCGAACCAGAAGGTTGAGGGCGAAGAAAAGCAGACAGTAACCACAACGGCAGAGAAAGCGACACCACCGACGCCGAAAGCGTCAGCAGCAGCAGACAAACCCAAAGCAGCCGCCAAGCCCGCTGTCGGTACTTCGGCAGGGGCTAAGGGCAAGACTGTCGAAAGCGCGCCTCCCGATCCCGTCAACAAGATGCGCCGCACGATAATATGGACGGCTGTTGGCGGGTTCCTTGCAACCTGCTTCATGATGTTTCTGCGCTTCTTCCTTCCGAGAACCATCTTCGAACCAAGCACCGTCTTCAGAGTAGGGTACCCGTCCGATTTCGGCTTCGGGGTCGACACGAAATTCCAGCAGCAATATCGCATCTGGGTTGTTCGCAACGCCGAAAGGCTGTTCGTCATCTACGCCCGGTGCACTCACCTCGGATGCACGCCCGATTGGAAGCCCAGCGAGAACAAGTTCAAGTGCCCGTGCCACGGGAGCGGTTACACCAGCGAAGGCATCAACTTCGAGGGGCCCGCGCCGCGGCCTATGGACCGCGCACATGTTGAACCCGATGCGACCGGGCAAATCGTCGTCGACACCTCGCGACTTTATCAATGGCCGAAGGGTGAGCTGAGTCACTTCGACGACCAGGGCGCATTCATTTCGGTGTAGACCGAGCTCGCTGTTTTAGAATCTATCGTTCGAGTCTTAGGCAGTCCTTCGCTGTCGAGCGTTACCATCGGGAGCTTAGCAAATGGAACCTGAGAAGCCTGATAAGCCTGAAGTGAGAACCGGCGCGGGCGTCACCGTCGCCGAAGAGGCCCCGCCGAGCGTCAAAGAAAACATCAAAGCGGAACTCGATCTCCTCAAGAAGAAGGCCGCCAAGGAATCCGTTCTTCAGGAGATCGAAGAGCTCAAGGACCCAACAAAGTCTCAGATCTACAAGTCGATGTTCAGGGTCAAGCACGAGCCGACGCCGCGTTCGCGTTCGCTGGGCGTGCTCACAAACGTTTTTCTGCACCTGCATCCTGCCAAGATCAATCGCGACGCGGTGCGCTTCAGCTATACGTGGGGAATGGGCGGCATCACGTTTTATCTTTTCATCGTGCTGACCTTCACAGGCATTCTGCTGATGTTCTATTACCACCCGTCGAAGGGGCAGGCTTTCCAGGACATTCTTTATCTTGAGAACGATGTGCCGTTCGGCAAGCTGCTTCGCAACATGCACCGCTGGGGAGCGCACTTGATGGTGATAACGACCTGGCTGCACATGCTGCGCGTAGTGCTGACTGGCTCGTACAAGACGCCGCGTGAGTTCAACTGGTCGGTTGGGGTTGTGCTGTTGGTGCTCACGCTGCTGCTGAGTTTCACCGGATACTTGCTGCCCGATGATCAGCTTGGGTTCTGGGCGGTGACGGTTGGAACGAACATGGCTCGCGCGACTCCCGGGCTTGGACACGAAGGACCTTTCGGGCCGCAACTCGGTATGTCGCCTTACAACGATGTGCGGTTCGCGTTGCTCGGCGGGTCGATCGTTGACGCGAACGCACTGCTTCGAAGCTACATCTGGCACTGCATCGCGATCCCGACGATTGTCAGTGTGCTGCTTGCGGTGCACTTCTGGCGAGTGCGCAAGGACGGCGGGATATCGGGGCCGGCCCCGGTTCAGCTCGAGTCCGAGATGAGAGCGGCCGGCGCAAGGGCGGTGAAGAAGCAAGTCGGTTAGTTGGTTTCTAGTTTCTGGTTTCTAGTTTGGTTTCTGGTTCAGGACGGCGACGATCAAACCAGAAACCAGAGACTAGAAACAAGAAACCTCGGGGGGCTTTATGGATTGGGCACAACTGTGGACTATCGCTTCGGCGCCTGACAACGTGCCAATTGTGGCGATGCTCTTTCTGGTTCCGTTCTTCATGTGGATGGGGTTGCGCCAGGCGCGTGCGAATGACCGGCTTGTGGATCAGCTCGAAGGTGATCCCAAGCTCGCCAAGACGCATCACCGCAAGACGTGGCCGTGGCAAGCTCACTGGTCGCGTGAGTTGCACGTGTGGCCGTACCTGCTCAGGATCGAGTTTCTCGCCGTCATCATCGTCACTGTGATTCTGTTCGTCTGGTCGATCACGCTCAACGCGCCGCTCGAGGAACCTTCCAATCCGAACCTGACCATGAACCCGTCGAAGGCGCCGTGGTACTTTCTGGGGCTCCAGGAAATGCTGGTTTATTTTGATCCGTGGATCGCGGGCGTTGTGATGCCCAGCCTGATCATCGTCGGGCTGATGGCGTTTCCCTACGTTGACTCGAACCCAATGGGTGTCGGCTATTACACGTGGAAGCAGCGGAAGGTGGCAATCGGCGCGTTCGTATGGGGCTTCCTTATGTGGATCTCGCTGATCTTCATCGGCACGTTCATAAGAGGTCCGGGCTGGGTATGGTTCTGGCCGGGTCAAACGTGGGATCACAATGTTCAGCTCTACGAGATCAACCGCGATCTGCCGGACATCTTCGGGATCACGGGGCAACCCTGGAAAGGGATTTTCGGCTTGCTCGTGGTAGGGGCTTTCTATTTGATTGCGGGCCTGTTGATTCACATTCTAATCACCTGGACCAAGTTCGAAAAGAAGATCTTCGAGCGAACCACCATGTTGCAGTATTCGGTGTTTCAGTTCTTCGCGATAACTGTGCTGGTGAGCATGCCTGTGAAGCTTTTGATCAGGCAGGTATTCCGGATCAAGTACGTGATGGTTACGCCGTGGTTCAATATATAAGGACCGAATATAAGACCGATACGACCTATAGGACCGATACGACCTATAGGGACAGGACTCTAAGATGGCAGACACTACTCAAAGCGAGCAGCTAGAGAAAAGGGCTCCGGACACACCCGCGCCCGACCCGATTGCCGACAGTTCAATGAGCGGCGCTCTATTGATATCTTCGCTCTTGCTGGTCGTTACACTGGTGTGGTCGCTGTATGACGAGGTCGTGGGACAGCGACCGTGGAAGAGCTATCAAAAGGATTTCGTCTCAAGGTACGGAGAGTTTCTGGAAACCGCGAAGGACCGGCAGGGCAAGTCGGAAGCGGAGGTTAAGAGTTCGCCCGAGTATACGGAGCTCAACAGGGCCTTCGAGGAAGCAGACGCCGCCGCCAAGGCGAAGATCGCTCCCCTCGCCGCGCAAGGCAAGATTATCGACGACAAGATCACCGCGGTGACGGAGCCGTTCACGAACGCGCGCTCCTGGATGGTCGCCAAGACTTATCAGCTTGAAGTGACGGAGAGCGAGTCCGGGAAGAACAGCATTCGCGGCGAAATAGAAGACAGAAAGCAAAAGCAGATTAAATTCGAGATGCCCGACGATCAGGGTAAACCAGAAAAGAAGTCGATGACCTTTCCCGAACTCGAGACGCTCTACAACAGCTTGAGAGATGACAAAGCTCGCCTGCTAGCCGAGCGCGTTCAGATAACTCAGCCTCGCGACGCGGCGCAGAAGAAGCGCGACGAGTACATGCAGGATCACCTGGGCGGCCTGACCGGGCAGCAAGTGGCCGGCCTGCAGAATAAAGTCAAAGACTTCAAGTTCGAGATCAAGCAGATCAATGTGGGTGGAGTGGTCATCGACCGCTGCGAGTCTTGCCACGCCGGAGTTCGCGAGCCCATCAAGTTAACTGCTAAGGACATGGTTCCGAAGGGGGAAGACCCGGCCGACGATCCTGCTGCCGCTGCGTTCGTCTCGCATCCAAACAAGGAGTTGTTTAAGACACACGACCCCGATCGCTTCGGCTGCTCGACGTGTCACGGCGGCAACGGGCGCGGCACAACCTCGGTTGAAAAAGCTCACGGCAGATACGAGCACTGGCTCTGGCCGCTCTATTACAAAGAGAACGTGGAGGCCGGGTGCAATCAATGTCATAACCGCGACCGCGTGCTGCAAGGCGCCGACGCGCTGAATCGGGGCAAGAATCTGTTCCAGGTTCGCGGCTGTGCCGGCTGCCATCGCTACGAGGCATTCGATCGCGAAGCCGATGCTCTGAGCAACGCGCGTCAGAGCATAAAGACTCTGCAGCTTGAGCGCACCGAGAGAGGGCGTGAATACACCCAGACTACCGCCGAAGCCGGCGCAACAACAACCAGCGACGAAGATGTCCCGAAGCTTCTGAAGAAAGCAAATGACCTTCGTCAAATGATTTCGCAAGTTGACGCGCGAATCGATGAGTTTGATATTCAGGCAAAGTACCTGATGCAGGACATAAAGAAGATCGGGCCGAATCTGAAAGAGATCAAGGCCAAGCTGCGCAAAGACTGGATCCCGGTATGGCTCTCTGATCCGCAAGCCTTCAGGCCCGGAACCAAGATGCCGACCTTCCGCCTCGAAGACGACGAGATCAAAGCGATCTCGGCGTTTCTCTGGCAGTCAGCGCTCGATGTGAAGCTGCCTTCTCAGGCGCAAGGCGACGCGGCTCACGGCAAGGAATTGTTCAAGACGCTCGGTTGTCTCGGCTGCCATTCGATAAACGGTCAGGCGATCGACATGGGCAATGGGATTATCGGCGGCGACTTTGCCGCGAACCTCTCGCGCGTGGGCGAGAAGGCGAACTACGATTACATCGTGCGCTGGGTGCATAATCCGCGGCAGCGGCTTGCGCCCTACTCGCCTACCTTGAAGCGCGACCTCACACCGGCTGACTACAAGACAAAGAACCTCCCGTTCGTGTTTGATGACGATCATTCGAAGAGCCCGCTCGATGGGCGCGAGCTTCAGATCCAGAACATGACGGTGATGCCCAACTTCCGCCTATCGGATCAGGACGCGCACGATATCGCGACGTTCCTGATGCTGCAGAAGCGACCCGGTATCGAGTACCAAAATGCTTCGTTCCTTGACGATGCGTCGCTCATGTCACACGGTAAACAACTGGTGCAAAGGTACGGGTGCGCGGCTTGCCACGAGATCAAGGGATTGGAAGATGAGCAGCGAATCGGAACCGAGCTGACTCTGGAAGGCAGCAAACCCATCGAGCGGCTCGACTTCGCGCTGTTGCAGCAGCCCGCAATGCAGGGAAAAGATCCGATGACCGGCGCGGACATAAAACAACGGGGCAGGGAATCGTGGTACGACCACAAGGGCTTCTTCGAGAACAAGCTTCGAAGCCCGGGAATCTATGACCGAGGCAAAGTGAAATCGCCGGACGAGCGCCTGCGCATGCCGAACATCTATCTGCCCGATAGCGATGTCACCGCGCTTGCAACCTTCTTACTCGGCAGTGTCGAGACGAATCTTCCTGAATCGATGCGCTACAACCCGACCGGCGGGAAGAAGTCGGTCCAGGACGGCTGGTGGATCGTTCAGAAGTACAACTGCATGGGTTGTCACAACGTGCTGGTGGGTCAGGACTCGATCTTGATGGGACTGCCGATGTATCAAAGCGCCGACGGTAAGGAACAGTTGCCCCCCCGGCTTACAAGCGAAGGCGCGAGGGTTAATCCGGATTGGTTGCTGCGCTTTTTGAAAGATCCCTCGCAAGCGACACCAGCTGAGCGGGCGTCGCTTGCACAAGCGGTGAGCGGTCACGCACAGGCCGGAGGCGACGACTGGACGGAGAGTCTCGGGCTGCACGCGCAACCGGGTGTAAATCGCAACGGCGTGAGGCGATACCTGAAGGCGCGCATGCCTACATTCAATTTCTCGCCCAACGAGCTTCAAGCTCTGGTGAACTTCTTCATGGGCGCTTCGTCTCAACCGCAGCCGTACATACCTGAACGGCTCGATCCGCTGGCGGCTGACGAGCAGGGGATGGCTCGCGCGTTGTTCAGCTCGAACGCGGCCCCTTGCTTGAAGTGTCACATGACCGGCGATTCGGCGCATGATGCGCGAGCGACCGCGCCAAATTTCCTGCTCGCGCCCGAACGACTGAAGCCGGCCTGGACGCGAAGATGGCTGCTGGAACCGCAACTCATCAGCCCGGGAACGTCGATGCCGTCGGAGTTATTCAAACGCGACCAGGCTCACGATCGATGGGTTTTCAACGGCCCGACTCCGCCCGCGTTCCAGACTTACGAGAAGGACCACGTCGATTTACTCGTGCGGTATATGTTCCAAATTTCGCTGGAGGAACAGAAGCGGCTCGGCACGGGTGGCGGCGCTCCCACTGCAGCGCCGGCGGCTGCAAGCGCGGGTAATAAGACGGCGACAATCGGCAAGAGGAATCGCCGTGCGAGGGGTAGCGGACCAATCGCAGCGATTCGAGCGCCGTAGGATCCTGGGAGCGCATTCTTTTGGACTGCGGCGGCAAGTCTTCGCGACGCCGCTTTCGTTTCAGCGTTCTTAGAATCACAAGAGGGAAAGCAGCGTCGCGAAGACTTGCCGCCGCAGTCAAAAAAGAATGCGCTTCCGAGGAAGTCAGATTGATGTTTAGAATTAATTGTGACGCTGAGTTCTTACGCTCGCGTAAGAGATAAACCAACAGTCACGGAGAAAAGCAATGTTAAAAAAATTAGGAACAGTTTCCGCGATGCTGACACTGGCGGCCGTATTGGTCGCGGTCGGCTGCAAAGGCAAGGGTAAACCGGGAGCCGAAGATAAGACGGATGGCGCCGCGAAGCCGCAATACTCTTCGAAAGGCGACGAAGGCACGATCACTGGAAAGGTCAGCTACGACGGCGCGGTGCCTGAGTTGAAGAAGATCGATATGAACCAGGATGCGAACTGCGTCAGCGCGGCTGGCGACAAGACCGCCGACGATCTGTTAGTCGCCGATGGCAAACTGGCGAACGTGTTTGTGTACCTGAAGGGCGGCCCGACCGACAAGTTCACCTTCCCCACTCCGTCTGATCCCGTAGTGCTGGACCAGCAGGGGTGCAGATATCACCCACGCGTGCTTGGCATTCAAACCAATCAGACGTTTAAGGTGACCAACAGCGACAAGACGACTCACAACATTCACCCCTCGCCTACGAAGAATCAAGAGTGGAACCAGATGCAGGCGCAAGGCGCTCCGGCGATTGAGAAGAAGTTCACCAGGCCCGAGACTCTGATTCCGGTCAAGTGCAACCAGCATCCGTGGATGAAGGCTAACATCGGGGTGCTCGCGCATCCTTACTTCGCGGTCAGCGGGAAGGATGGGTCTTACACGATCACGAACGTCCCGCCTGGAACCTACACGCTGGTTTTCTGGCACGAGACGAAGGGCGAGCAGACTCAGCAGGTAACGATCGCGGCGAAGGAGTCGAAGACGCAGGACATCACCTATAAGGCGGGAGCTACCGCGGCCGCTACGTCGCTGCAGGTCGGGCCGGCGCTGGTTTTGCCTTAGGGCATCGGCGCTGTGATTAAGAGGGTTCGATTGATTGATCACAAGAGCAAGGTAGTGACGGCGGCTGCGAACAACATCGGGCTCCACCGGATTGCGATTCTACTTTCCGGTATGACCGTCGGCTTGCTGGTGGCCGGCGCGTTGGTAACCAGCAACGAAGCAGGAGACTCGGTGCCCGACTGGCCCGTCTCCTTTGGGCGCTGGTTGATCAGCTCAAATAACTTCGTAGCGAACGTTCGGTTCGAGTACTCCCACCGCGTCATCGCAGGCGTTGTCGGACTGACGACGCTGCTCCTTGCCGTGTGGGCGCATTTCAGCGAGCGTCGATCCTGGATGCGAAAGCTGGGATTGGTAGCGTTCGCGGGCGTGGTTGCACAAGCCGGAATCGGCGGATTGAGGGTGCTCTTTCCTGAATACAAGGCTCTGATCGCGGTGCCGCACGCGCTGGTGGCACAGAGCTTTTTCGCGGTAGTCGTCGCCCTTGCCGTATTCACTTCGCGAAGCTGGTCTGCGGCCCACGAAGTGAAACCGGATGCCGCCGATTCGCCGCTCCGCAGGTTGGTCGCGGCCACTGTTGGCGTAGTGTTGATCCAGCTTGTACTTGGAGCCGGGTTTCGCCACCAGGCTTTCGGCATCATTCCACACATCGTCGGCGCGGTTGTGGTGACGCTGCTTATCGTTTCGACGGTCGTGGTTTTGATGCGGCGTCACAAGCACGACGATTATTTGGCTCGTCCTGGCAAGCTTGCCGTCGGGCTGTTGGCAGTTCAGCTCGGTCTTGGCGTAGCAGCCTACGTCGCGCGGCTGGCTTCGGCGGGCGACCCGCAGCCGCTCGAGCCGATGATTTCGCTGACCGTCGCACACCTGGTTGTAGGAGGGTTGACGCTTGCCACGATGGTTGTTCTGGCACTGAGGTGTTATCAAGTGCTTGCGCCGGAACGCGAACGAGCCCCCGAGCGCCCGCGCGGGCTTCATTCATCCGCCAGAGGAGCGGCGGTATAGACACTATGGAATCACTGGCAGGACAGGTTGCGATCACCGATCGAGCAAGCTTATCGCTTGCCGATAAGCTTTCCGCTTACGCCGAGCTCACAAAGCCGCGCATCACCTTCCTGGTCGTCCTGACGGCCGCCGCCGGGTTCTGCATGGGTTCCGCTTCGGGGATTGATTATGCGCGGCTGCTGAATATGTCGATTGGCATTGCGTTGCTGTCGTCGGGACTCGCTACTCTCAATCAATACATAGAGCGCGATCTGGATCGATTGATGCGACGCACGCAAGCGAGGCCGCTGCCGACTGGAAAGGTCTTGCCGGCTGAAGCAGCGTTGTTTGGGATATTGCTTTCGGTTGTGGCCACGCTGTACCTGGCAGTCTTCATAAATCCGCTGTCGGCGCTGCTCGGCGTCGCGACGCTTGCGAGTTATCTGTTTGTCTACACCCCGTTGAAAACCAGGACGACGTTGTCGACTGTGCTGGGTGCGTTTCCGGGCGCGATGCCCCCATTCATCGGATGGGTAGCGGCCAGCGGCGGTGTCACCGTGGAGACCTGGGTCTTATTTGCGATTTTGTTCTTGTGGCAGTTCCCGCACTTCCTTGCGATTGCGTGGATGTATCGCGACGACTACGCGCGGGCCGGAATCAAGATGCTCCCGGTAGTCGAGCCCGACGGGCGAGTCACTGGCCAGCAGATAATCAGCTACGCACTGCTGCTCGTACCGGTGAGTCTGTTGCCGGTGGTGACGGGGCTGGCCGGCTCGATTTACCTCGTGGGTGCGGCGCTGCTCGGTTTAGGTTTTCTATATTTCAGCGCACGGGCCGCGCTTGTACGGACGACGTGGCAAGCGCGACAGTTGCTGCTGGCTTCGGTGATTTATCTGCCGATCCTTTTTGGGCTGATGGTGCTGAATAGAATATAGGGCCTATCGGACATATAGGTCATATATTTGGGGAAAAAATGGGTAAGATCACAGGCGTTTTGATGTTCATTCTGGCAATCGGCTCGGTGCTGTTATTCATCGGGCAGAAACTGCTTTTCGGTTCAGTGCTCTGGTGGTTTCCTGAAGGTATCTCCGAGCACGCTCCGGCCATTGATGCGCAGTTTATGCGGACGCTCTGGGTCGTGGGGATTGCCTTCACGGCGGCGCAGTTCGCCCTTGGATACGCCGTAATTCGCTTCGGACGAAAAGGCGATGCGCGTGCGGTTTACACTCACGGCAGCAACAAACTGGAAGTTACCTGGACCATGATCACCGCTTTTGTTTTCATCGTGCTGGCTATACTGGGGCAGAGAGTGTGGGTGAATTTGCATCTGAACGCGGCCGCCGACAATTCGGTGAGGATCGAGGTTGTTGCCCAGCAGTTCCAGTGGAACTTTCATTATTCCGGCGCCGACGGCGTACGCGGGCGGACCGAAGCGAAATACATCGACGACTCAGCGCTCAATTTCATAGGGCTTGACCCGACTGACGCCGCCGGGAAGGACGACGCGCAGTTGACTACGCTGGTTATTCCAAAGGACCGGCCGGTCGAGTTGACGCTCAGATCAAAGGATGTGATTCACAGCTTCTTCGTGCCGGCGCTCAGGTTTAAACAGGACACCCTTCCTGGAATGGCTATCAAGGTTCACTTCACCGCCAACAAGGAAGGTAAGTACGAGATACCGTGCGCCGAGCTGTGCGGGAGTCTTCACTACAACATGAAGAGCAATATGCTTGTCATTCCAAGCGACGAGTTTGACCAGTTGACGGCGATGTCGGAGGAGAAGTTCAAAGAACAGCTGGGCGCGTTGTTGGAGCGCTACCCGTATTAGGATCGACAAGGAGTTCAGAGTAGAAGCTTTAAGCTTGCGCGGTTGACAATTCAGAAGCCTTCAGCTCAAAGGCTGCACTCTGAACCAGGATCGACAGGAGGCAGAAGATGGCAGACGCGGTTCATCCAGTTCACGGCGAAGTTCATCGGCACCCCGCGCCAACGAGTTTCATTCGCAAGTACGTGTTCAGCACGGACCACAAGGTCATCGGCATACAGTACTGGAGCCTCGCTTTGTTTGCGGTCTTCGTGGGCATGGGGCTTTCAATGCTGATGCGATTGCAGCTTGCATGGCCGGGTCAGGAGTGGGGCTTTCTCAAGACCCTGTTTCCGCATGCCGCGGAAAACGGGACAGTTTCTGGAGAGTTATACCTGTCTCTGCTGACGATGCACGGGACCATCATGGTCTTTTTCGTGCTGACAACTGCGCCGCAGGGCGGGTTCGGCAATTATTTTCTTCCGATACAGATCGGCGCCGACGACATGGCCTTTCCGGTGCTGAACATGCTCTCGTTCTGGATCACCTTCCTGGCTCTTGTAGTATTGATCAGTGCGTTCTTTGCGAGTTCCTTATTTGGCGATGAAAACATGCTGAACGTGATCGGCCCGATTGGAGGGTGGACCGGATACGCGCCGCTCAGTGCGCTTGGGGACAGGGCCGGGCCGGGGCAGGGACTCGGAGTGATCTTGTGGATCACCAGCATCGCGCTTTTCTGCGTTGCGTCGTTGCTTGGCGCGTTGAACTTCATCACGACGATGCTGAACATGCGGGCAAAGGGTATGTCGCTGATGCGGCTGCCGCTTACCTGCTGGGCGTGGTTCACGACGGCGGTGCTCGCGTTGTTATCGTTCCCGGTGCTGCTGGCAGCCGGCATCCTGCTGCTGCTCGATCATCTCGCCGGCACCAGCTTTTTCATCCCGGGCGGCGAATACGTAAACGGAAAGTTGGTCACGGATCACGCAGGCGGATCGCCTATCTTGTGGCAGCATCTGTTCTGGTTCTTCGGCCATCCCGAGGTGTACATCGCGATCCTCCCCGGCATGGGTTTGAACTCGCACATACTGGCGACGTTCGCGCGCAAGCCGGTGTTCGGCTACCGCGTGATGGTGTATGCCCTCTTCTCAATCGGCTTGCTGGGCTTCTTCGTGTGGGGACATCACATGTTCATCAGCGGCATGAGCCCGTATTCGGCAATTGCATTCTCGCTGATCACTCTGACCATCGGCGTGCCTTCGGCGATCAAGACCTTCAATTGGCTGGGCACACTGTGGGGCGGACAGATTCGCTTCACTACGCCGATGCTGTTTGCGATCGGGTTCGTTTCGCTGTTCGTATCGGGCGGCATCACCGGCCTGTTCCTGGGTCAGACCTCGATAGACATTCCGTTGCACGACACCTCCTTCGTAGTCGGGCACTTCCACCTGATCATGGGTGTGGCGGCGATCTTCGGGATGTTCGCCGGGACTTATTTTTGGTTCCCCAAGATGTTTGGCAAGATGATGCACGAAGGTCTAGGCAAGATTCACTTCTTGCTCACCTTCATTGGAGTAAACGCAATATTCATCCCAATGCACATCATGGGGATGGCTGGACAGACCCGGCGCTACCTTTTTCATTGGAATCCAACCACGGGTGAAGGCCTGCATTACTTGAGCAACATGACCCCGCTCACGCGCTTCGTCTCATATGCGGCGTTCATTACCATCAGCGGGCAGTTGATCTTTTTGGTCAATCTGGTGTGGAGCTGGGCGAAAGGAAAGAAGGCCTCTGAGAATCCGTGGGAGGCAACCTCGCTCGAATGGACTATCCCGTCGCCGCCGCCCCACGACAACTTCGCCGGGATCCTGCCAGAGGTTCACCGCGGGCCGTACGAGTACAGCGTACCCGGAGCGTCGAAGGATTACTTGATGCAGACCGAAGCGGAAGGACCCGCCGAGGTGCATGGAGACTGAGAGGAGTTTTTATTTTCTATTTTCTATTTTCGGATACTTCCAAACCGAGAGTTTGAAATAAAAAATAGAAAATAAAAACTTTAAAATAGACCGATGCCATCTACGTTAACAGCAGATGTAAATATCAAGCCGGAGCGAGGCGCCGGTGGCGGGAAGCTCGGACCGGGCGGCGGGGATCCTTTTGGGTCGGGTCCTTCCGGCTCCAAGGACTGGCCACCAGGGTGGACTCGCGAAGATGCGATAGAACCTGAGAAGTACCGCATCGGCATGTGGGTCGCGCTCGCGAGCATCCTCATGCTGTTCATCGCACTGACCAGCGCCTACATTGTGCGTGGCGTGCCGGCGCTCAGCGGGGGCGACAGCGACTGGCTTCCCATCGACATGCCGTCAGTCCTGTGGGTCAACACCGGAGTGTTGCTCCTGAGCAGCGTGAGCATCGAGCTTGCTCGCCGCGCGCTTAAGCGAAATGAGTACGCGCTTTTCAGAAGATGGATAAGCCTGACTACGTTGTTCGGCGTCGCGTTTCTTGCGGGGCAGTTTATGGCCTGGCGCCAGCTCGCGGCTCAGGGCGTGTTCATCAACAGCCATCCGCATAGCTCGTTCTTCTACTTGTTGACGAGCCTGCACGGGTTGCATTTGTTGGGCGGTGTCATCGCGCTTTCGTATGTCACCGTTGCGGCGTTTCGCATGCGCATTGGGTTCAAGCGGCGAGCGGCTGTTGATGTGACGGCGATCTATTGGCACTTTATGGATGGGTTGTGGATTTATCTTTTTGCGCTTCTGTTTTTTTTCCGATGAGATCTAACGAGCGGAGGCAAATAGATGGCGGAAGCTAGAGCAGAGAGTTTGGCGGTGAATGATTGGGGCGGAGGAACACATCCTTACCGCGTCGGGCATCGCAAGCTGGGCATGTGGCTGTTCATAATGTCGGACTCGCTGACGTTCGGCGCGCTGCTGGTGACTTACAGCTATGCCCGAGTCGCAAGCGTGAACTGGCCCACGCCCTTCAAGTTCAGTCCGAGCATCGTGTTTTCGACCATAATGACGCTGGTCTTGCTGTCCAGTTCATTGACGATGGTGTTCGCGGTATCTGCCTCGAAGGGCGGTAAGAGGGGTGCCGCTCGCAAATGGATCTTCGCCACGATGGTGTTGGGACTGACCTTCGTCGTGCTGCACATGATGGAGTGGATTCACCTGATCAACGACGAAGGTCTCTCGCCCTTTGCGCTGCCCGAGGAGTGGCAGAAGGGATGGCCCGGGGCGTCTCCACTATTTGGCTCAACCTTCTTCGGCATAACCGGTCTGCACATGTTTCACGTCTTGACGGGCGTCATTTATCTGGGTGTCGTCGCCGCGCGCATAAAGAAACTGAATGACGACGTAGAGGTGGCCGGATTGTACTGGCATTTCGTCGACCTGGTGTGGATGTTCGTATTCCCGCTCATCTATTTGTTGTCAGTTGATTATCACGGCGTACTTGGGAAATGACTTTGCGAGGATGCTAATGGTGGACTCTAAGCAGAGAGAAGTGACGACTTTGAACGTGATCTTGCTGGGGTTGGCGGTGCTGTCGCTTGGCGTCGCGGCGTGGGCCGTGTTTTCGGATAGCTTCAGGGCGGGAACCGACGATGTGTTTCTGGTTCTGGTCTGCCTGATGCTCGCGCTGCTGTTCGCGATCCCGCCGCTGATGTGGGCTCATGCGAATGGCATGTTGAAGAATCCGTTCGCCGAAGAAGCCGTTGCTGAAGGAGGCGTGGAAATGGAAGTGGCTCACGCAGAGCATGGCGGAAGCGACCGCCAAAACATTTACGTGTGGGGCGTTTTGCTCGGGTTGACCGCCTTCGAGGTTTTCCTCGCGTACATACAGATTCCTTTGACGCTGATGGTGATCATCCTTATGGGAGCATCGATCATAAAGGCCGCGCTGATCGTCGCTTACTTCATGCACTTGAAGTTCGAGAGGCTGAGTCTGATCCTCACTATCGTGCCTACGATTGTCGTGCTGCTGTGCCTGTTTGCTATACTCTTCCCGGACAGCTTTCGATTGCATGACATGAGACCGGTTGAGCCGATACAGCAGGTCGAGCACGAAGGGTAATCCTCGCGCTGAAGGGTTGGTTTTTAGGATGAGAACCTTGCATACATTGTTGATCCTCGCGGTTGCGGTCGGGCTTATGCTGGCCGCGGCGGACCCGGCGCTCGCCCAGTGCGCGATGTGTAAAGCCGCGATCGAGAACTCTACCGACGCGGCGGCGGCGAGTAAGGGGTTGAACCTTGCCGCGCTGGTGCTGCTCATCCCTCCGGTGTCGATCTTTGCCGGGCTGTTCGGAGTCTTCTACCGTTACCGTAATGTTCAAAGGCGATAATAGCCTTTAAGCTGTAGTGGGCGCTCCGGCGGCGTTCCTGAATGAATCGGCAAACCTGGTTGTCTAACAACGGGCGCCCACCGAGCGGCGCCCTTACCAGTCTTTGGAATCATTTATGTTCGTTAGTTTCTTACCGACGTTCAACGCAATCTTGAACGCAACGACTGGAATCCTGATAGTGTGCGGGTTCATCTTGATTCGCCGAAGGCGTATCGCCGCTCATCGCGCGTGTATGATCGCAGCGGTAATTTGCTCGAGTCTGTTCCTGATCTCTTATCTCGTTTACCACGTCGGCTTCGGGGCAGGAGTTACTCGCTTCACGGGAACGGGATGGGTGCGGACGGCGTACCACACGATTCTGATTTCGCACACGATACTGGCGGTTACGATCGTGCCGTTCGTTATCGTGACTCTGAGACGCGCACTTCGTGGCGAGTTTGTGCGTCATCGCAGGATCGCCCGATGGACCTTTCCGATGTGGCTGTACGTCTCGGTCACCGGCGTGATTGTCTACTTGATGCTCTATAAATTCTATCCCAGCCATAGTTGAACAGCGGAGTCATGGTTGAAACGCAATCACACCAACCGGCGATGCGATGGGAGAGCATTGACGACATCCCGCGTTTTCCGTTCGAGAACTTCGACCAGCTAAAGGCGGCGGTTGCCATTCGCAGCTTCAACATCGGAGTCGATTCGTTGGCTGCGGCAAAGTGGTCCGGGCAGTTCAACACGGAATTCAAAAAAGCCATCATTGCCGCGCTCTCTCTGTTATTGGTAGCTGCGGCGATTGCTTCAGTCGTCGTCGCTGTTTTGACTCGCGAGTACTGGTTGTTTGCGGCAGCACCGATCCAGGCGTTGGCATTCTATCTCTCTCACCCGTCGTCACCACTTCACAAGTGGGTGACCATCGGCGGAGCGGTTTCAGTGGCCGTGTTCCTCGATCTATTGCTCAACGGAATGCCGATTGCGGCTGCGCTGGTGGCCTACGTGGGATTGACGTTCGCGGCCGTCCGAGCCGCTGGATACATAACGAACTCGACGTTTCGCAAAGCCCTGCTGTCGGACGAGAATCTGTTTCTCGCCACCTATGCTGACGGCGCGTGCACGCTGCGGAACAATCAAACGAAGCGGGTTTATTCGATCTAATAGAGTAGATCGCGGAGTTTTGGTTGAAATTGCACATCAGATCAGTCGAGCGGCAGTGTCCTAGCTTCAACTCTCTGCGCTATCTCGACGTTCTCTGCGGCTCGGCGGTGAGGGTTTTGCCCAATTATTCAACGCAGAGACGAAGAGAACGCCGAGATAGCGCAGAGAATGATTCAACTAGCACACCCACTGCCGAGAAGCGTTGCTTGACCTCTTATCAAACGCGTCCGTAGAATCCAGTGAGTGAGATCAATCGCACCCGGGAGAAGACGTAATAGTGAATAACAATCAGCCTCTAAGCAAAGACGAGAGTACAACTCCCCAAGGCAAAGGCCCGAGTCGCAAGTATCCGTGGGCAATCCTTGTCGTGGTGGTCTTGTTCGTCATCATCCCCTTCATCTCCTGGTACGGAACGTGGTTTGGCAGGCAGCTTTCGGACGCTAAAATGTCGGAGTACCTGCACGATCAGAACAAGCCTCGCAACGTTCAGCACGCGCTTGCACAGTTGGGTAATCGGATCATCGACCGAGATCAGTCCGTGAAGCGCTTCTACCCGGACGTCATCGCCGTATCTCAGCATAATCAAGCCGAAGTTCGAATGACCGCCGCATGGGTGATGGGTCAGGACAACGCTTATGAGGACTTTCACTCGGCGCTGCGTCCTCTGCTTCAAGACGCGAACGCGGGTGTGCGTCACAACGCAGCGCTCGGACTCGTGCGCTTCGGGGATTCATCGGGACGGCCCGAGCTGATCGCGATGCTCAAACCTTACGCCGTTCACGCCGAAAGCGCGGGCACTGTTGAGTTGATCGTCAAAGAGCCGGGTATCGCTGTTGCGGCCAATGCTCCGGTCATTCGAGTAAAGCGGGAAGATGGAAACACGATTGAGATTCACGCGCCCGAAGCAGGACGAGTCGAAAGCGTATTAGTTGCCAACGGAGGCAGGGTCGAAGCGGGAGGTGAGGTGGTGACGCTCTCGCCAACGACGGAGCAGGTATGGGAGGCCTTAAGAGCGCTCTATCTCGTCGGTCTACCTGAAGACATTCCTTACGTGCAGCGATACACTCGCCCGATTGCGACAATACCCGATAGCGTTTTGAAGCAAGCGGCTTCCACTTTGGAAGCTATTCGCGATAGGGCGGGGAAGTGACAGCGGGAGTGGACTGCGGAGGCTCACTTATATAGGAGCAGGACAATAAGCAGCTTGAACTTTCGGAATAGGAACCAGTAATTCGCTCGCAAGTAATCCCGCAGCTCAAGGAGTACATCGATCTCGATTGTTCGTTCCGCCACTTGTGTTCGTAACGCGTGAGATGTGGGCTGAAAACCGATCGCTTGTCTAAGGGTTCAACGTGAACCCGGTCCGGCCTTCCCACTCACTCGTGTCCATCATCGCGATTGCATCCCACGGGCATCCTTCGAGGAAAGTCCCGTCGGGTCCTTTGCTGGTGCAGAGCTTGCAGCCTATGCAAAGGTTCGGATCGACTTCGATGCGGCCGCTTGGATAGTAGTCGGCATCTGGGACCCAGAACATGCACGCGTCCACAGGGCAGTACTCGACGCAAGCGGGCGAGCCCGCGCACCCGGTGCAGTTGTCCAGAATCACGGCAAGAATTTTTGGTTTCTTCTTCCTGAGGTCGGGCCGGCCGTGCGACATCGGCTCCATCTTCACAAAGGGTTCAACCATCTCCGCAGCTTCAGCCATCGCGTCTCCTAAGAATGATTGTGTCCAGGTACTGCCAGCTCGATTTCGTTAACGTGAATCTACCACAAACTAGCGGCGCATAAAAGCGCGGTGCATCGGCTGCGTGCATATTCGTCAGGCAGGAGCCGCCCTCGTCCGAGCCGATTTTGGACTGCGCGACACATCTGGCGGGTTTTATCATTGTCTACTTGATTGCGGCGTGTGACCCGGCATAAGATTCAGCCGGTTTCGTACAAAGTCGCAGCATCTTGCTGCTCTCCGTGATGGGGAAGCACATCCAAGAATTTGGCGCGCCCGAATCCGAGATGCCGCCCTTCGACGAATCGAAGTTCGAGCCTATGTATGGTTCTTGATCGTATCCTCTCGAAAGGAGACTTGAGAGATGTCTGACGGACTACCCATAGTGTTGGCCCACGGCATAACCCGATTTGATATTCTGCGACAAATCTTTGTAGACAAGCTCGGTCTACCCGAGGAGCAGCTTGGCGACAGATTTCACTACTTCAAAGGAATCAAGAGTCATCTTGAAGCGAATGGCTTCGAGGTCCATCACTCAAACGTCGACTTCGCAGGGCCGGTAGAATTGCGATCCCGGCAGTTGAGCGGCCGCATCAACGAAATACTGACCGGTAAACCCTCCGGTAAGGTCCACATCATAGGGCATAGTATGGGCGGCCTGGATGCCCGTCACATGATAGTGGATATCGACGGCATGGCCGGCAGAGTTGCATCGGTCACGACTATCGGCACTCCTCATCTGGGCACGTCTCTCGCCGATCTTGGAATTAGTCACGGAGGGTCGGTCATCGATGACCTTCGCAGCATCATCGATCTGGAAGGGTTTAACGATTTGACGACGACGGCTTGCGCGGCTTTTAATGCCCGGGCAAAAGACAAAGAAGCGAACAACACCGTTGTGTATCGGACCTATGCAAGCTCAGAAAAACGGAATCGGGTTTTTCGCCCGCTTCAGCCCTCCTGGTCTATCATCAACGAGGCTGAAGGCGAGAACGATGGCCTGGTCTCGGTGAGGTCTCAACAGTGGGATACGGAATTGATCGCGAGCGACGGCACGCGAAAGCGAATTGAGCAGCACCCTTTTCCGATCCCTGCCGATCATCTGAATGAAGTCGGATGGTGGGATCCTCAAGAGACTAATCCGATCCTCCTTCTGCTCCGTGGAGGAAAGCAGGTGGAAGAATATGAAAGCAGGATACGGGACATTTATTTACAGATGGCGAATAGTCTGTAGCGCTGAAGGATCGGAGCTCCTATGAGCCGCGGCGCCCGTCCTTGCATCGAGCGTCCATGGATTGGTGCCGATCCTTGATCGCGGGGGCGACCCTTACTTGATCTGGCCGTTCGCGCGGGCCTTGTTCATAAGAGCCTTGACTTCTTGTTTCCTGTTTTCTAACTCATCCGGGCTAAGACCGCCGGCGTCGATGTATTTCTGCAGATTCTCCGCAGACTTCGCGTAGTCCTGTGAGCTCTTATACGCGCCATACAAGGTCAGGTGAACATCGGGCAGGTCCTTCATGTCCGGAAACGCGGCGGCGACTTTGAGTGCTTGCTTGCCGTCTTCGATCGCCGCAGGCAGCTCGCCTTTCAAGAAGTGATTCATCGAGCTGGTCTCGAGCACCAGCGCGAGCCTTCGCTTATCCGTCAGCTTCTGAGCGAGACCCAATGCCTCGTTCAACTCCAGCCGCGCCGAATCTAAATAGCCGGCTTTTTCCTGCGCAGATAGTTTTCGCGAGTTGTACTGCACGAGCCGCGTTCGGGTCTTCGCCACCATCCAATGAGCTTCGGCCATCACATTGTTGTTGGCGTAATTCGCGTGGCCGAAGATCACGTGCGAGATCGACAGCCGCTTGAGCCCGGTCGAAAACTTCACCTTTTTCTCGCTGACTTTTTTGAACAGCTCGAGCGCCTTCTCGGCATTCTTGATGGCTTCTTTCTGTTTCTCCGGTGAACCCTGATGAGTGAGCGTATCGGCCAATTCCAGATACGCGGCCGGGTAGCTCGGATCGTCATTGATCGCCAGTCTCAATTCCCATTCTGCCTGGCGAGGCTTGTTCAGATAGAGCAGCAAGTCGGCGAGCACGACTCGCGCGAACGCGAAGTCGGGATGCGCGGCGATGACGTCGCGCAGATCTTTTTCGACTTGATCGAGGTTGGAGACCGCAGTGAATCGAGCTTCCGCGAGCAGCGTCTTTGTCTCGAAGTCGCTGGGCCGCAGTTGAAGCGCGCGCTGAAAGCTCTTCACAGCTTCTTTATCGAGACCGAGTGACTGCTCCGCGCGTCCGCGATACACGAGCGCCTCGTCGTAGTTGCCGCCTTCCGCCCTCGACTTCGAATCGAACTTGTCATTCGCTTGACTGAGCTTTTCGATTGCTTTCTTGTAATCCTGTTTATTGAAAAAGTCGACGCCCTGGCGGAGGAGATCTTCAGCATCCTTCGGGGCTTTTGTGTCAGGAGGCAGATACACGTTCACCTGTTCGCCGGGATCGGTCAGCGTGTCGTCGGCCAGACCGCTCTCGCTAAAGGCAAAGTTGATCGTGAACGGATAGCTCTTGCCTGCTTCAACCTTCGTCGGCCACTCGCGTCTCGTACTCGCTTTGGTAAAGACCAACCGGTGGTCACCAGCCGGAACTCTGAAGGATCTGACCACGCCTTTCTGAAGAGTGGCTTCGGGTTTGTCATCGATGGCGACGTCGACGCCGTCGAGGTCGGGCACGCGAATCTTCAACAGACCGAACCCGCCCTTTGCTCCTTTTGATGCGAGGTTGGCGTAGGTAACAACCGACAACGCGAGATAGTTCGCTTCGACTGCGGTAGTGTTCGCAAACGGGTGCTGCTTGTTGGCGGTCATCTGAGGCACTCGCTCGTCAAGGTACTGGACGAGCTCATCGAAGGTTACCTTGCCATCTTCGTTCCCGTCGGCCGTGCCGCTCAGTCCTTCGACCAGACAGTAGGTGAAGACACCGTGGTTGAAGTCGTCCTTCTCATAGGACCTCTCGGTCTGCCGCGCGGCCGAGATGAATCCCACACCCTGCGGGATCTTGTTCATCAAGTCGAGGTATCGTTGGTTCGCGACCTGTGAATCGTCCACGCCACGCCCGATCAACTGCACGCCTCCGCTGTAGCAGGTGTCCGAAAGCACCAGGCCCTTCTTTACTTGAAGCCCGTCGACGGTTTGGCGAAAAGCTTCCATCCTCAGCGCCGTCTTCTCGGTATCACGAAGATCGGTGTCGTAGAGCAAGAAGTAAGGAATATCGCGAGTGGTGTTTGTCTTCGGGTCGGTGTAAGGAATCACCCCGCCGTGCGCGGCTATGTAGATGACGAAGAAGTCGTTGGGTTTCGCTTGCTTCAGCTTGGCGAGAGCGGCCAGGACGTTCGCCTTTGTCGCGTTCTCATCTTGAAGCGAAAATATGTGATCTTCCTGAAAGCCGCCGCCTTCGGGGCTCCTCAGAAAATCGTGCATCGCTTCGGCGTCATCGGCCGCGTGCTTGAGGTTCGAGATGTGATTCCCATCGAGATCCTGATCGCCGTACTGGTATCGAGAGACCCCGATCAACACCGCCCACAATCCGACTGGCGCGCCATGACCGGAAGAATTCTCGCCGCTGGTGGCTCCGACCTTGATCGTTAGTCCGCGCTCCTGGGTTTGCGCCGCGGGCGCTCGAAATCCGGACACCACGGGCAATGTTAACAAGAGTGAAATGACTGCTGCACACCGCGAAATTGGGAATCTAGACATGCTACTTCTCCGTTATTGTATGAAGGACTCCAAGGGCATTGGCCCAAAGAACAGATGCGGCGCGGTTCGCGAGGGCTGCATCTGGGTTTGCCAAAAGCGGCGGCGAAGAACAGAACGCCGCCGCAGTCCAAAAAAGATTTGGCACAACACCCACGCAGGCAGGGATGCGTGCGCTCGCAGCGCCATCACGGCTTGACGGTGGGCGGAGGCACAGGCGTTATTGGCGTATTGCTGCTTCCTGAATTGGCCACCACAACACCTGTGACGGTTCCCGCGACGGCGGCCGCCGCAGCCACCACCAGTATCGTCGTCTGCGTGCTAAAGAATCCCGCGCTGGATTGCACGTTGGCCTGAATGCTGACAGATGCGTTAGTGCCTTCAATCTTCGCGACGATCGAGGCCGCGCACTTGGCTGCCCCGGCGACCAATGGCACTGCGGCGATCCCGCGCTTGTCAGTCTTCTGCACCAGGGTTAATCCAGCGACGGCTCCCAAACCAAGCGTGCCAAGGCACGGGTTGCCGAGCGAGAACAGCACCGGCAGATCGGGAAGCGGCTTGTCGTTCTTGTCGGTGACCTGGACTTGGACCTGCCGCGTGCTGCGAGCTCGAACGCTGAACTGCGAGCCGGATGAGACCGGCCGTCCCAGGTCGTCGACAAGGCGAATGTTTACGTCTTGCGGTACTGGTTGATCCTGGACTCGAACGTTGCCCGCTGCGGTGCTCAGCGCCGCGCGACCTTCTTCGACGCTAACGCTGAAACTCGCGCCGCGCGATGCGGTGAACGCGGAGCTGCCGGCCTCCACATAAGCTCCCGCGCCGGCGTTCAACTTTACGTCAACGCTTCCGGCGACGATCGAGGCGACAAGCACTTCGTAGCCGGAGTCATCAGACGAGGCGCGAGCCGTCGCGAGTCTAACCATGGCCCCTCGCGCGAGAGTGACCTGCCCAATCGAGTCGAGCGCTATCCGCACCGAACGATCTGCGGCCACCTTGATCAGCTCGCCGCCCCAGATCGACGCTTCGCCTTGTGCGAGGCGGCCGTCAATCGCAACGGCGGCGCCGCTAAGCGAATTCAGCTTGATTGCGCCGATCGGGCCGAAGCGCGCGGACGCATAAAGCCGGATTGGCCTCTGTCCATCTGTGCTGTGGCCACTTGCCCAAACTGGTCGGGACAAGGGAGCCGCTGTCATAGCTAAGATCAAGGAAAGCCCCGTTGCGGCATATCTGATCTTCATTGATTCCCCTTTTGAGTCAGCCCTTGATTCACTTGCGTGAAGCAGGTCACATATTTTCATTCACGGGAGCCGCGGACTGAGCCCTATGTCCGGCAAGTACAATGTAACTCGCCGCGTCCGGTTCATCAATTGGATACTGGCGGCGCTGAATGATGTTGCAGAGGTGGATGAAGGAGCGCTAACGCTCGTCTCTCCGTCGAACACAGTCAAGCGCACCCCTGTGACGTCAGGGTTACTGCTCGCGCCAGTGAATTTCTGGTCGACGCTGAAGCTCTGGCCTTTGACCAGATTGAGGGAGCGCACCGGCGCAGCGAGATCGATCTCGAACGGCCCGGCGATCACCTGACCGCTGTTGTCGAGGAACTCATACTTCGCCCGGCTCACGTCGAGGTTGGAGTCGAACACGGCGTAGGAGACGGTGATGTTGTCGCCGCTTCGCGTGAAGACCACCTCCGGCGGCGTGCGCGGATTGGCGAGATTGACAAGCACAAGCGTGGTGGTGACTCGGGCTAAGAGGGGAATGGCGATATTGGCGCCGCCGTTCTGTCTGAAAACTATTTTCGACGTTACGGTGTCGGGCAAGACGTTGCTTGCCGCGAGGCCGGCCGTCTTGCCCGCGAGTGCCGGTATCAACGCAACAAACTTGGCGCAGATGTTCTGGGCCTTTCCGGGCTGAAGGGTCAGGACCGCACCAATGTCGAGCGGCGACAGGCCGTCTGCGTTTACAGTGCTTAGACTGAAGTACCTCGTGTCATTCGGATCGGTGATTCGCCCGCTATCGACATCGCTGCCTGTGCGCGCGATTGAGTCAAACGTCAGGGTCAGCGGTGCGAATCCGATATTCTCGATCGTGAAGAACGAGCACGGGTTGTTTTTTGGCTTAGGCGCCTTGCGCGTAGGGGATACGGTTGCGAACTCCACCGCGGTCTTGTTTCCCGGGATAGTGACCTTCAATTGAGGGCCGCCTACGCTGACAGTAAAGGCGCAGCTTGACCTGTTGCCCCCTGCGTCGGTGGCAGTGCAAGTGACAGTAGTCACCCCCGCTGGAAAGCTTGATCCTGAGGCCGGCAAGCAAACAACGTTCACACCAGGAAGGTTGTCAGTTACCGTGGGAGGCGGATAGGTCACGACCGCGGAAGTTTGACCCGATGTCAGGCCCACGCTCACGTTAGCTGGGCACCTGATGACTGGCGGTTCGCCGTCGCTTACGGTGATGGAAAAGAAACAGTTGGCGGTGTTTGAAGATAGATCAGTTGCCGTGCAGGTCACCAGGGTAAATCCGACCGGGAAACGGCTGCCCGAAGGTGGGGCACATTCGACCGACGGTCCCGTGCAGTTGTCGGTCGCAGTCGCCGCCGGATAATTAACCACCGCCGTTGACTGTCCGGGCAATGTTACAGTCGAGATGTTTGGCGGACAGAATACGCGCGGTGGAGTGTTGTCCGCGACTGTAACAGTGAACGAACAGCTTGGGCCGTCGCCTGTAGTGCAGATGACCGTCGCGGTGCCCACGTTGAAAAACGACCCGGATGGCGGAGTGCAGTTGACCGGGCCACAACTCCCGGACGTTGTCGGCGAAGGATAAGAGACAGGCGCACCACACGAAGTCGGAGAACTGACGGTTAGCACGTTCGCCGGGCAGGTAATGATGCACGTCCCAACCGTCACGGTAAAGGTACAGCTTGCGGTATTGCCCGACATGTCGGTCGCAGTGCAAGTGACGGTGGTGGCGCCAACGGGGAAGGTCGAGCCCGACGGCGGATTGCATGCGGTAGACACGCCCGGACAGTTATCCGCGGCTGTAGGGGGCGGGTAGTTCACCACGGTCGGCACGGCGGCCGCCACGCTCTGGTTCGGCGGACAAGAGATCGTAGGCGGCTGAGTATCGTTTACGGTTACGTTGAAAACGCAACTGGGCCCGGCGCTGGTGTTGCAAGTAACCATGGTCGTACCCTTTGGAAAGAAGGAACCTGACGGCGGAGCGCAGGTCACCGTTCCGCACCCGCCGGAGGTAGTGGGGGGCGGGTAGGTTACTACCGCGCCGCACTGGTTTGAATCGTTCGGCTTCACCTGATTTGGCGGACAGGTAAGCGTGCAAGGTCCCGCTATGACCGCGGTGCTCGCAGTGGCCGAGTTATTGCCCGAGTTCGGATCGCTTGACATGCCGCTGACCATCGCCGTATCGGTAATCGTCGAGCCGGGCGCCGCATTGACGTTTACCACGAGAGTGATTACAACCGACCCACCCGATGCAAGTGCGCCGAGCGAACAGCTGACTGTGCCGGTGCCCCCGACTGGAGGTGTACTACAGCTTCCCGGGCTTGTCAGCGACACGAATGTCGTGCCGGCAGGTATTACGTCAGTGAAAGCAACCCCGGCGTCTGCATCGGGCCCGATATTTGAGACCACGATCGTGTACGTAATGTTAGAACCGGTCACAACCGGATCGGGCGAATCCTCGATGGTGACTCCCAGATCGGAAACCGGCCCCAGCACCGTGACGGTCACGCACGCTGAGAACTCGGAAGAGTTGTTTGTAGGATCCGTTGCTGTGGCTGTAATGACATTGCCTCCGGGAACCGAGACCGGCAGAGTGACATTGATGCCCACGTCGCAAAGAACCCCAAGGGGTGTTGTTACCGTCGTTGATCCGAGAAAAGTTTTACCCTGGCCGTTGCCCGAAGGATCGCAATTTGGGCTGGAGAAGAACTCGATCCTGAAGGTGGTGCCTTGCGTGCTATTCAATGTGCCCACGATGGTCGTATTGCCGCCAGTTGAATTAGCCGAGGTCAACACGGGGAAGTTTTGCAGGCCATTAGGGCCTGGATCGACGTCGCAAGTGTCATTCGGAGTGACTCCCGCATCATCGCCGAGATCAATTCCAAAGTTATTGGAGAAAATAGAATTTCCCAGAATGGCATTCCCGCTGCCCGAGTTGAGCGAGAGCCCGGCCCCAACGTTGAACGCGATGGTGTTGCCCGCTGCTGCAACCGTGCCTCCGATCATGTTGTTGATTGCGCCGCCAGTGACGGACACGCCGTCGGCGACGTTCGGGAGGGCGGCTGTCCCGGCGGCGTTGGTGCCGATCAGGTTACCCTGCACAAGATTTCCAGTGGTGCTGTTGCTAAAGAGGACAACGCCGCTATTGTTGTTGGCCGAAATAAGGTTGCGCGCGCCGGGTGTGGTGCCTCCAATCGTGGAGATGGACACGTTTACCAGAAGAGCGACGCCAAAGTTGCCGTTACCCAGCGCCGCCGTGCCAGTTATGTCCGTGCCGATGAAGTTGCCCTGCACCCGGTTATCCACTGCGCCGTTAATGATCTGCACCCCGACCCCTGTGTTACCTGAAATGAGGTTGGATGCGGCCGCAGTAGTCCCGCCCACTCTGCTGTCGGACACGCCATCCATGAGCACGCCGTCGGCATTCGCGGCGCTGATAACGCCGCTCATCGTCGTCCCGATGAAGTTTCGTTCGACTATGTTGTTCCCGGTTGTTGTGAGCGATATGCCTTCCCCGGGAAAGCCGTTTATGACAAATCCTCTTATTGTCGTGCCGCCCCCGGAGACAAGGAGTCCGTCTCCTGTGAGGACCCCGGACCCCGGCAGCGTAATGATAGGGTTCCCCGCAAAGCCCGGCTGCGTGGTTGCGTCTATCGTTACGGCCTCGGTTATCTCGTCCAGCGCCGCCACCAGGTTTATTGACTGCGGGCCCCCTGCTCCAATGTTGAAGGTAATGAGGTCTGAACCCGCGTTGTTATTCGCGTCAATAATCGCCTGCCTCAATGAACCTGGGCCGGAGTCGTTCGTGTTGATCACCGGGAAAGTCATCGCAGGCGCCGTAATGGCAACAGACGGCGCGACCTGCCTGCTTCGGAGAATCACCAGATCGCTCAGCGCATCTGCGTTCAACCGCATCGGAAGGACGGCTATCGGTTCGCCTTCTACTTCGAGCGACTCACTGACGGCTGAAGCCTGGATGCTTCGCCGCACGCGGTCGTCCGTAAGAATTTGAAGTCGCCGGTTTGTTGAATCGATCACAACAACGTTGTCCGCCGGCAGACTCGAAACTCGAGCTCGATTCAACAGGCGGGCCTGAGGCCAAGCGCCGGGTAGAGTTTTGTCCTGCCACTCTTGCACTCGAAGCGACTTCTGTCCGCGGCGGGTTGACACTGCCGCCGAACGACTGAGCACGTGTATCGCTCCATCATTGGAGAGCAGTGCAACATCATCACGCTGATTGCCGCTGAAATTGCCAATGACAAGGGACTTGATCGCAAACGGGAAGGAGCGCCGGTCGATGACGGCTTCTCGGGCCTTTGCTTGTTTCGTTTTGTTGGGTGACAGCTTGTGAGCCTGTCCGCGAACGATCATTAGCTCGCGTCCCGAGGCAACTGCAAGGTCCATCGGGAAGTCATCGTCGAACTGCCCGAGCGCGAGCGCGCTGGCTTCGGCTGGAAGCGGGAAAACCTCAGGATTGGCTCTCAGAGCCCCATCCGGCGCTTCGAACACCAGCGCATTCGGACCATCTGCTCCCGACACCGCGACAACCATGTCGGTGAGACCGTCGGCGCGATTGATCTCCCCGGTGACCAGAGCGGTGACCCGGCCGGGAAGATCGACCTGTCTTGGCGCGCTCAGATTGCCGCGCCCGTCCCCAAGGAAGAAGTAAAGGGTGCTGCCTCCCCTTGTGGCCGTCACCACGTCCCAGTGGCCGTCGGCGTCAAAGTCTCCACAGCCGATGAAGTCAACCGGCCGCGGTGTGTCGAAGGCGCGCGCCGGCGAGAGGAATGGGGCATCCGTGAACGTTCCGCCGGCTTTGCCTCGCTGAGCTTCGAGCGTGTTGGGATAGATCGCATCGACGTTGCCCCTGTGTAATGTAAGCATCCCTCCGTTAGGCGCTGCGTACCCGCTGACAAGATCCGATACGCCGTCCTCGTCAAAATCGGACGAGGCCATCGCGAGAGGTTGGACGAGGTTCTGTTGCAACAACCGTTGAGCCTCCGGATCTCCAGAGTACGCCGTTAGCACCTCGCGGCCGTCAGCCAGATTGATCCGGGGCGCGGCCCGGCCCTCCGCGTGCACGGCGGCTCGATCACCCAGGCGAGCTAGTGCGGGCGCTACGGCTCTCGATATCGAGTCGCTCGCTGAAGCCTTCAAGAAAACGGTGATCGGGATCAGCATCAGCGCGGCTCCCAATAAGAACCAGGCAAGAGCCAGGTGCCTTTTCATGCGTCTTTCCTCTCCGCACGCGGGTTTTGAATTCCAGCAACGTGTGCAGTGGTTTTCAACTAGACCAGGAGAACCTTTGACCGAGCCGATAGCAGCATCGTTGAGTGTCTGGCTAGCCCGGCTTACCGAACGCCCGGCACAACGAGACAAAGTCCGCCTAGTTAGGTCAATATGGATTAATCCGGCCCGAGCCGAAGACCACGTGGCTATCAGCGCTCCCGACGGTCTATCAACGCAGCCACGCTTTTGTGGACTGCGAAAGCATATTCGCGGCAGCCCAGAAAGTAAAGGCCCCCGGCCTTGAACCGCGGGCAACTCGCTTGAGTTTCAACACCGGCGAATGAATCTCTTCAAGAGGTGAATTTCTTGTTGCGCCTCACGCCACCAGGATTGCGGTCGCCGCGTTGATACGTGCATGATAATGTCATGGCAGTCTTAATCCAAAGCTGAACAGCACTACGGAGCAAGAGCGAATGCCACGAACACACCACACAGAGCGCCACTTCACCGCCAGCGACACTGTGCGCGACATCGTTATTGGAATGTCCGACGGGCTGACCGTACCATTCGCGCTGGCCGCGGGTCTTTCGGCGGTTGCCTCGAGCGGGATCATCGTAACGGCAGGGCTTGCCGAGATAGCCGCGGGTTCAATAGCGATGGGCCTGGGGGGGTACCTGGCGGCCAAGAGCGACGCCGAACATTACGCCAGCGAGCAACGCCGCGAGCAAAAGGAAGTGGCCGAGATCCCCGAGGAGGAAATGGAAGAAGTGGCCCAGGTCTTTCGGGGGTACGGGCTAACAAAAGAGCAAGTCGCTCCGGTGGTGCACGCGTTGAGCGAACGCCCGAAGGCCTGGGTCGATTTCATGATGCGCTTCGAGTTGGGGCTCGAGGAGCCCAGGCCCGAACGCGCGCGAACAAGCGCCCTGACCATTGGAGGCGCATACATGGCAGGCGGGCTGATCCCGCTTGCGCCCTATATCTTCATTCGCGACGCGCACGACGCGTTGTTGGTCTCGGTGGCGGTGACGCTGGTGGCCTTGTTCGTCTTTGGTTACATCAAAGGTCGATTCACCACGGCAAGGCCGATGAGGAGCGCATTGGAAACGGCTCTCGTCGGAAGTCTGGCTGCCGGAGCAGCATTCTTGATCGCGCGAGCGATCTCGTAGCTGAAGTAGCATAGACTTTAGAGCCTCTGCCTCTTTTGGACTGCGGCGGCAAGTCTTCGCGACGCCGCTTTTCCTTTGGTGATTCCAAGAACGTTGACCGAAAGCGGCGTCGCGAAGACTTGCCGCCGCAGTCCAAATCATTAGCATGAGCAACAATGAACAATTCGCCATAGAATTCCGCAACGTATCGCTTAGCTTCGACGATAGGCGCGCGCTCGACGAAATGAGCTTCCAGCTCGAACGCGGAAAGATGATTTGCATAACCGGCGTTTCAGGCTCGGGCAAATCGGTGCTTTTGCGCGTCGCATCCGGGCTGCTCGTGCCGGACGAGGGCGAGGTGTTCATCGAAGGACGTGCAATCAGAGGGCTCGATGAACAGGAGTTGTTGGCGCTTCGAAGCGCGACGATGGGCATTGTATTTCAGGAACAATCGCTGTTTACCGGGATGTCGGTCTACGATAACACTGCCTATCGCCTGGATGAGCACGAATGGCCCGAAGCTGATACGGAGCGCGCGGTCCGCGAGATCCTGAGCTTCGTCGGTCTTGAAGATGACGTGGACAAGTTTCCGGAAGAGCTTTCCGTCGGCATGGGGCGGCGACTCGAGTTCGCGCGAGCTCTCGTCGGCTGGCCTAAGATCATGCTGTTCGACGAAGCGACATCGGGGCTCGATCCGATCAACGCACGGATCATGCTCGATCTGGTGATTCGCGCGAGAGACATTCACCAAATATCGTCCCTCTACGTCACAAAGGAGCTTCACGAGATACCGTATTTGGCGAGCCACTCCGCGGTCAAGGGGCAATCGGGAGAGATATCAATCCAGAGTGTTGCGGCCGGCAGCGGCGGGGCGGCAAATCAGATGAGAGTAATGTTACTTGAAGATGGCCGAGTCGCTTTCCTGGGCACGCCTGGTGAATTCGAATCAAGCAACCTGGCGGCGGTGACACGTATGACTCATCCCGCGCCGGGCGCGCCCTCGACGGATACCTACATCCCCGACCCGTGGAGGAGCAGCAGGAAACCCGTCTCGTAGCTAACCCGCGGCTTGACTCCGAGTCGTCACTGGCGCCAAGTAGGCATATCGCCGCGGTTTGAACGGACGCGATCACGGCTGGTAGCCGTCGTCCATCCACTGCTTGAACAAGTCGACCTTGTCTTTGGACCACGGTCCCCCTGCCTGGGATGGCGGCATCCTTCCACTCGACACCGAATCGTGGATGTCATCGGCGTTGTCCTTAACTTCACCGAAGGACCAGAGGTCAAACATGAAAAGCATGTGCTCTCGATCCGTCTCGGTTATCAGAGGCTTGATGTCTTTGTCAAAACTCACCTGCGCCATATTTCCTCCTAGAGTCGATTAATAGCCTGAAAACTCTTCAGCGCGGATGTCGGCTTCGCTCACACCGGCCTCGGCAAGCGTCTTTCGCATAGCCGTCACCAACCCTTCCGGGCCCGCGGCGTAATAGACCGGAGATTTCAGATCGTCTATGAATCGCGTCAACATCCCGGCATTGATGTAACCGGTTTCGCCGCGCCACGGCGCCCTGAGCCGGCGGCTCCGGTTATCGTCGGAATGAATCTATAATTCGGATTGATTGTTTGCAATGCCTCCAGTTCGTCGAGAAACGCCGCGTCCTCGGGTCTGCGGTTGGAATAAAACAAATTGAGCTTGTGCGGCAGACCGGCGCGCGCCGCTTCAAGCGCGATGCTACGAAACGGCGTAATGCCGATGCCCCCGGTCAAGAAGACAGCCGGGCGAGCGGTATCATCGTGCAGCGTCATCCTGCCAAAAGCACCTTTGATCTCGAGCTCGGAACCGAGGGGCATCTTGTTGATCACGCGCTTGAACGCCGTGTCCCGCATTCGCGTCGCAAACATCAAGTCTTCTTCGTGAGGAGCGCTGGCGACTGAAAAGGTCCTGGTATTTCCCTCGGCATTGGTCTCCGGCGGATCGATCAAGGTGAAGCGTAAGAATTGTCCCGCCTTGAACTGAAAGCCCTCTGGTTTCTCGAAGTAGAAAGCCTGAGTGCCTTCGGCGACGCCTTCGCGGTGCTTCAGTTTGACAGTGTAACTGGCCATAGACCTTTGAGCCGCCTTTCGTTGTGAGAGTGTAACTAAATGGCAATCCAGCCTTTACTACGCGAGGGTGAGGTCAGACGGATTGCCGCAATGGGAGCGCAGCGTTCCTTTCCTGGGAGCGCAGGCATCCCTGCCTGCCTCCTGGTTCCCTTTAAGAAAGAATAGCTGTTAACGGAAGAGCAGGCAGGGATGCCTGCGCTCCCAGGTAGCGCTCCCAGGTAGACATTCATCCGCGGAGCAACTATCCTGACAGCGTTTTTATTTGTAGCTGATGCCGATGATCATCAGAAATAAATGGAGCTTCCCAATGAAACGAAGTGCTAATTCCGCTGCGCTGATTGCCCTCCTGATCACCACAGTCTACGCGGTCATCGGGCTGTCTCGCTCGGCGTCTGCAAGCGAGGTCGAAGAGGTCTATGATCGCGTCAAACATGGGTATGCCGATTCGGCTGGCGTGAAGATTCACTACGCCATGCTTGGTCCAACGTCTGGATCAGCCAAGGCGCCTCTCATAGTGATGAATTACTACAAGCAGAACTATCCCGCGCCGCCCTATCTGGAAGATACGTCGCCAGTAGTCAAGGTGAAACCACCGGTGCTTCTTATCCACGGGCTGGATGACAAGGCATTGATGCACGGCGCGCTCAATCACACGTGGGAATGGCTCGAGAGGGATCTGACGTTGGTGACGATACCGTGGGGTGGGGCACTTCGTGCAGAACGACGCCGCTGAGTTTGTTTCGGCGACGATGAAGTCATGGCTCGAGGTGCAATCCTCGAGGCCATAAAGACCACGCTGGGCCGCAACCCCAACGGGGTTGCACCCAGGGCCCAAGGTTGCTGTACTCAGCTTCCTTGGGAAGGGCGTGTGTGATTCATCACAATCCCAACGAGGTTGCGACGGAAGAGAAAGTCGCCGCATGGATTGCATTACAAGCTTCGCATTGAAAGGAAGGACGATGATGAAGAATCGCAGTTGGCTAGCCTTGCACTCTTTCGTGTTACTCATAGCTATCAGCATTGCCGAGGCGCAAACCACCCAGAAGAAGGACCCGCTCCTCGACATCGCCGGTGACTGGAGTGGCACGTGGTCGACCTACAACCCGGCGCAGGGAGCCGTCCCGGCCAAGGAGATATGCAAGAGTCTCGGTTGCAAGGTCGCGTACAAAGACGGAGTTTGGGAAGCGACATTCGAAGGCGATTGCGGCCGGCCTTACAAGTTCACGATCAAGATGGAAGGTCGCGAGGTCGGCAAGGTTGTGATGTTCAAGGGGACGACCGACCTCGGGGCTAAGGATGGGGGCGTCTTCGATTGGATAGGGCGAGCCACCGACAAAGAGTTTGTAGGGTTCTTCACGAGCGCCTACTACACCGGGGTGTTCAATCTCTCGCGGGCGAAGTGAAGGATGATCTGCGTGAACGGCAAGGTTATTGCGCGGTCGGGGGCTGAGAGGTCTTGCGCATGACTATGTGAGCGCTTGAGTTGAAGACGGCCCGGAGTCCCGGCCCGGCTTGCCCCGAGCAGTTGACGCATTCGGATCATACGCTAACGGGCGGGTGTTCACCGTGCGCGAAAAGCAGGCGACGCAGATTGACAACCTCGAGGCGGTTTAGGTGCAAGGCCTCCACCGTGGCGCGTCCTGTCGGTGTGAGACCCACAATAACCGTGTAGTCGGCGCTCCAGGTGAAGTGATCCGTCCACGTGTGCTTGCGAGGGTGAAACAGGAGCGCAAGCTTCTTAGTTAACGGATCTTGCGATTTGGTTTTGGTGTACTTGTGATTGTTACAGCCCTGACAGGACAGCGCGAGGTTAGACGCGGTCGTCCCGCCGCCTCGGGCTCTGGGGATGATGTGTTCAATGACGAAAGAATGGGTCGAGTAGCGGGCTTGGCTCAAACAATACTCGCAGCAGTCTTGCGCGCGAGTTATTGTAAGACGGCGCAGGTCCGCGCGCGTGCGCGATTCAGGCATAGTCTGGTTCCGGCGGCTCGATGCCGAGCGCCTTCATCAGATCCGGCAGTGACAGTCCCCGCAACCGCGCCAAGTCGGACAGCAGCCTCAGACGCTCGACGTCGTGGCGCTCGATCTCTTGCGTCAGCACCAATAGTTCGCCATGCTCTGCTCTGGTCAGCTTGTGGCGGCGCCGCTTTCTAATCAGCGAGTCGTAACGCCGCTGGACCTCTACTGGCACTCCCTTATTGATCTTCATCAGCAACTCGGACTCTGACGGCGTCAGACTCGGCGCTTCCTGTCTCGCCTTTAGCGCGAACAGTCTGGCGACAAAACGTTCCAGCTCAGCCCGCGACATCTGCAACGCGGCGTCGAGTAACCGTTCGGTTTCGAGTTGACTGGTTGACATATGGCTGGCGTTCCCTAGTAGCTTTACGCGACAGACTTATTGAACCTCAGGCTGCACAATCCACGATAATCGTAACTCGCCATTGCGTCAATTGGTTGTGAAGTCGGGTGTGAAGTCGGGTACTGGTCCTGAAGTCTAGGATAGCACCTTAATTTGATTGCGAGGATCGAATCTCCTTCACTCGTGCCGTAGCGCAACCATCGGATCGACCTTTGCCGCCCGCCGCGCCGGAAGGTAACACGCGAGCAAAGCCACGCCCGCCAGCATCAGTGACGCAATGACGAACGTCACGGGATCAGTCGCGCTCACGCCGAAGAGCAGTGCCTTCATCAAACGAGTCAACGCCAGCGCCGCCGATAAACCGATAGCCACGCCGACGAGCGTCAGTCTCATTCCTTGTCCAAGCACCAGCTTTAAGACATCTGTCTTCTGCGCGCCCAACGCCATTCGAATCCCGATCTCGTGTGTGCGTGTCGACACCGCATACGAGATCACGCCGTAAATCCCAATCGCGGCGAGCGCCAGCGCCAGCAACCCGAAGCCGCCCAACACCGACGCGGCGATGCGCGCCGGGAGCAGCGGCAGGCTCATTTTCTCAACCAGTGTGTTGGCGGACATCGGCAGGTGTGGATCGAGTTGTTGAACTTCGCGGCTGACAATAGCCTTGAGCCTTTGCTCGTCGCCTTCGGCGCGGACAATCAGACTTGTAGCTCCGACGTCGGATTGCCACAGCGGGCGGCCGACGAACGGCTTCGGGTCTTCGTTCAAGCCTGCGTATTTGCCGTCTTGCACAACGCCGATGACCAGCGACTTCGCCGCGTCAGGTCTGCCCAGGCTGAAGCGTTTGCCGAGGGGATCTTCGCCGGGGAAGAGCCGGCGCGCAAAGGTCTCGTTGATGATCGCTGCGCGCGTTGCGTTTTCATCGTCCTGTTCGGTGAAGTCGCGGCCCTGCAGAAGTCGTGTGCTCATAGCCGCGAAATACCCCGGACTGACGCGGCTGATCATCGCCGTCGGCACTTTGGCGACGCGCTCCAACGGCTGCCCTTCGACGAATACCTGAGACCGTGGAAAGTGGAGATCAACAGGGACGGAATCGGCGATCCCCGCCGACTGAACGCCGGGCAACGCACGCACGCGCTCGAGCAACCGTTTCTGAAACTCTTTGCCCTGACCGCTTTCATACCCCTGCAGCCGCAGATCGAACTCTACTTCGATTGCGTGCTGCGGATCGAATCCCACATTGATCGTTTGTGCCTGCTGGAGCGCGCGCATCATCAAGCCGCCGCCCACCAGCAGCACCAGCGACAACGAGATCTGCGCGACGATCAGGCTGCTCTTCAACCACGAGCGCCGATGCCCCCCGAATGAAACCTCATCCTTCAACGCAGGCACGAGGTCAGTCTTGGTCGCTTGTAACGCCGGCAACAAGCCGAAGAGCACTCCGGTCGCAAGCGAAAGCAGAAACGAAAAGATGAACACCCGATAGTCGATGATTATTTCTACCGCCGCCGGAATGTTGGGCGGCATCTTGATGGTCGCAGCCAGACCAACGAGCCAGAAGGCAGGCAGCAAACCCAGCGCTCCGCCCGCGAGCGCCAACAGCAGGCTTTCGGTCAGAAGTTGCCGGACGAGGCGGAAGCGACTCGCTCCCAGCGCCAGGCGCACCGCAATCTCGCGTCGGCGTTCGGTCGCGCGCGCCAAAAGTAGATTCGCGAGATTGGTGCAGGCCAGCAGCAACACCAACCCGACTACAGCCATCAACAATCCGGCGAATCCCAGCACTGGCCCGCGTAGAGCGAGGCCGATCAAACCGGGCGGCGAAAGCGCGACTCGCTTGCCTTCATTTGCATCGGGGAATTCCCGCTCGAGCTGCGAGGCGATCAGGTTGAGCTGCGTTTGCGCCTGAGCTGTGGCGACGCCGGGCTTCAAGCGGCCCTGCACAAAGATATTGTCCGCGCCGCGATTCTCCAGCCAGTTGTTGCCGAGATCGAGTTGTTCCTGCATCGCGATCGGGAAGAACAAATCAGGCGCCGAAATGACTTCAGTACCGTAGAATCCCTGCGGCGCCACGCCGATCACCATGTAGCTGCGCCCATTCACGATCACATCTTTGCCGATGATGCTTTGATCGCGGCCGAAACGCTGCTGCCAGCATTTGTAACTCATTACGGCGATGGGATGTCCGCCCGGCGTTCGGTCGTCGTCCGATGACATCGCCCGGCCCAGCGCCGCGTCGACGCCCAACACCTCGAAGTAGTTGCCGGTCACCTCGTAACCCCACACGCGCTCATTGACGCCGTCGTGGCTCAGGCTCAAAGGCGTGAAGCGGTAACCGATGAGACCGGAGAACACGTCGTTGCGATCGCGGAAGTCTTTGTAGTTAGGATAAGAGAAGGTTGGAAAGAGGTGATTATCCGCCATGTTGTTGAGCGCGACGAGTTGCCGCGGATTCTGGATCGGTAAGGGACGCAGCAGCACGGTATTGATCAGGCTGAAGATCGCCGTGTTCGCTCCAGTACCGAGCGCCAGCGACAACACCGCGATAACGGTGAAGCTTTTCTTCTTTAGCAGCATTCGCACGCCGTAACGGAGATCCTGTAACATCTCATCCTCCGATCTCAGTCCTCACAGACTAGAGTCTATGCTACGTTGTTGGATCCAGAGCGCGTCCCAAAAGGCGCCGAGACTACGCCAGAGCAAAACGAATATTTTATAGCTTACGTCGATCGCATCTACAAGTTGGTAGTCTAAAGCTTTGACTTGACGGTCCTCTCGCAGGAACGAGAAGATTCAAGTCTCAACTTGCCGGGGCGACCGCCAGCGCAATTGTCGGCAAATCGTGAGATGGCTTACTGGTCCGCCGCTATCGCCCCAACAGCACAGTCACGGCGTTACCCTCAAAACTGGATGCCGCGATGTCGAGCTTCCCATCTTTGTTGACGTCTCCCAAGGCCAAGTAGTAGGCGCCGGGGCCGACGCGGAATGGCGAACCTGGCGCAGGCGCGAATCCACTCTTTCCGTTGAGCAGCACGGTGACGCTGTCCACCGTGGCCACAACCAGATCGTTGCTTTTATCTCGATTGACATCGGCGACGGCGACGGCCCACGCCGCTTTGCCGAGATCGTATCTAGAACCGGGCGCAAACTTGCCGCCGCCCTGATTCAAGAGGATGCTCAGTTGATTGGTGCCATGACTGAGCACGAGGTCAGGACGCCCGTCGCCATTCACGTCACCGAGCGTCACGTAGCGCGGCCCCGTTGGCACTGATGTTTCTGACAAAAGTTTGAATGCGCCTTTTCCGTCTCCACGCAGCATGACCACGCGACCCGGTTCGCCGAACTCGTTATTACCGCTCGCGATTACGACATCGAGATGCCCATCGCCGTCAAGATCACCAAAAGCGAACGCATAGCGTCCCTGACCCGCAGGAAAGGTCGCAGCCGGTCCTGGCGAAAAACCGCCGCGCCCGTTTCCGAACATGGTGGCGAAGCGGTTCTGCTGATTACTCGTGGTGAGGATGTCCAAATTCCCATCCTCGTTGAGGTCCACAAGCTGAAGTCCGTGCGTGGTGAATTCGGCCGATGCGCTGGCAACGGCAGGCGAGCCGGGCGCCAGATTGAACTTGCCGCTGCCATCGCCAAGAAAAATATCGACCGTATCGCGTTCGCTGCCGGTGACGCAGAGGTCGAGTATGCCGTCGTTGTTGACATCTCCCAGCTTAATGTTCCCTGGTGAATAGGCCAGCGCAATCGGACTGCCGGGCGCCATCGCAAAACGCCCCGTGCCATCGCCGAGTTGGACCGTCACAACCCGGCGCTGCAAATGTTGGGACACCAAATCGAGCCGGCCATCGCGGTTGACATCGGCGAGAACTAAATACCCGGAACCTTCGCCAACAACGACAGGCGAGCCGGGCGCAGGACTAAAGAGCGGGCCTTGTGAGTGCGCTTGAATGGCCCAACCGCTCGCGACAAACACAACGACAAACACAACCAGGACAAGAATTCGGATCATAGAGTCTACCCTCGTGCAGTTTTTGCGCAGGGAAGCTACCAGATCGCCAGCAAGCCGGCCACTGGTCCGATCGCAAGTTAGACGGAGAAGGGGACTGTCTTTCTTCCATCGTATTTTTATTCGTGGCGCAACGCCGTCAGCGGATCCACTCGCGACGCTTTGCGGGCGGGCAGCCAGCATGCTATCAGCGCCGCCAGCGTCAGCAGCGACGCGATCACAGCGAAAGTCAACGGGTCATTCGTCTTCACGCCGTAGAGCTGCTCGGCCACCTGGCGCTGCCACGCCCGCTCCTCGAAGTATTGACTCGCCAGGAGGCGGCTCAACCCATACCCCGTCAACGCGCCAATCGCCAGACCGAGCAACACCAGTTTCATTCCCTGCCAGATCACTAGCTTCAAGACGTTCGCCGCTTGCGCGCCCAGCGCCATCCGGATGCCGATCTCATTGGTGCGTTGCGCTACCGAATAAGCCAGCACGCCCGACAGACCGATCGCTGCAAGCAGAAGCGCCAATCCGCCGAAAAAGCTCAGGAGCCTGGCATACAAACGTTCCTGGCCCAGGCTTTCATGCGCGAGTGTCGTTTGTGACTTGATATCGGTAACCGGCAGATTGCTGTCTACTTCGCGCACCGCCTGACGCACGGCCGAGACCAGCGCGGTTGGTTCGCCAGCGGTGCGCAGGGTGAAATACATCTCGCCGATCTCCTCGCCTGACTGGAGCCACGGCGTATAAAGCAGCGGCTGGATTTCGCGACGCTGACTGTCGTATTTTGTGTCGGCGACGACGCCAACAATCTCGAATTCATGTTTGATCTCCGGATCAACAACATGCTTGCCGAGAACCTCCTCATTGGGGAAGAACTTGCGGCCGAAGGTTTCGTTGACGATGGCTACTTTGGGAGCGTGCGCAGCGTCCTGAGGAGAAAAGCTACGCCCGCGCAGCAGCGGAATTTCCAATGTCGAGAAATAGTTTTCCCGGATCATCTGCCGGTTGGTAATGTGGTCGATCCCCGTCTTTTCTGTCTCGCCGGGCAGTAATATCCCGGTGTTGTACCCGTAGTGGGCGATGAGCGGGATGCGGCCAAAGGTAGCCGAGCGGACCCCTGGCATGTTGTCCAGGCGTTCAAAGAGTTGCCGATAGAACTGAACAAGCCGTTCCTCTTTATATCCGCCTTGCCGCGGTTGCAACGCGAACAGCAACAGGTTGTCTTGATTGAAGCCCAGGTTGACCCGTTGCAGATTGTACATCGTGCGGATAAACAATCCGGCGCCGACCAGTAACAAGAGCGACAGCGCGACCTGCGCTACCACCAGCCCTTTGCTCAACCTCGACACGGTGACCGTCTGACGCTTGCTCTGCCTGAGCGCGGTCGCGAGGTCGAGACTCGTCGCGCGCCACGCGGGCGCCAGACCGAACAGGACGCCGGTCAACAACGACACGAGGATAGTAAACGTCAAAACTCGCCAGTTCAGACTTGGGTCAACATCGGCAGGCAAGAAGCCGGTGTGTGGATCGGCCATTGCTACCAGCGCGCTCTTGCCCCAAAGCGCGAAGACCACTCCAACGGCGCCGCCTAGCGCCGAAAGCAGCAAGCTTTCAGTTAGCAATTGGCGGATCAAACGCAAACGCCCCGCGCCGACCGCCAGCCTCACGCCGATCTCCGGCCCGCGCAACGCGGCCCGCGCCAGCAACAAGTTCGCGACGTTGGCGCACGCGATCAGCAGCACGAGCCCGACGACGATGAACAGCCAGTAGATCGTGGCTGAGTAGATCTTGCGGCTTTCCATCATCCCACGGCTGCCTGATTGGGCGATCAGGCGCGGATAGTCCGTCGCATCGAGTTCGGCCGGCTCACCTTCCCTGCGTGGCGGCGGCATCACTTCCAACGCCATCGTTTGAAACGCGCCGTTCAGGCTGTCACGGGCTTGCTCGATTGTCGCGCCTGGTTTCAATCGGCCCATCAGGTTCAGCCACCAGATTCCCGGCTTGTCTGCTTTGGCCATTCCGGTTCGCTCGCCCAGGAGCAGCGGTTCAAAAGCCAGGGGGACAGTGACGGCCGGATGCTGATCCACTTGCAACGTCCCGGTGAAAGCGGGCGGCGTCACGCCAATGACAGTGAAGAGCCCTTGATTGAGTTTGAGTGGTTGGCCGATGACCGCAGGGTCTGCGCCGAATCGTTCGCGCCAGTATTTGTGGCTCAACATGACGACCGGCGGCGCGGCGGCGTTGTCATCGGCGTCCGCGATCGCACGTCCCAGCAGCGGTTGCACGCCAACGCCGGCGTAGTAGCCGCCGGTCACCGCCTGGCCTTGTATGATCTCAGCCTGATCATTCACCACCGCCGTCAATTCATAGATGGGAGCAAACGCAAAGAAATCGGTGAGTGGGCCATCCGGCGCCTGCGAACGCGCCTCGCGCAGCTTCTCATAGATGTCGTAACGAAACATCGAAGCGCCGCGCGTGCCCGGCGGTCCCGACACGAAAGTACCGCGCATGCCATTCGTCCTGAACGCGCGTCCGGCTTGCCATTCAAAGAGCACCAACCGTTCCGGTTCTGTGACCGGGAGTGTCTTCAATAAGACAGCCTCCACCACGCTAAACAGCGCTGTATTCGCGCCGATTCCAAGCGCCAGGGAAAGCACGGCTACGACAGTGAAGCTTTTGTTCTTGAACAGCATTCGCAGGCCGTAACGCAAGTCTTGAAACATCTCGTCCTCCGATCTCAGTTGTTGCAGCCGCGGCGGATCCCAAAACGTGCCGAGGCTGGGCCAGAACGAATCGACTTGAAGTTCAAAGTTCAAGCTTTAGCTTGGGCGCCATCTCGCAGCAACTTGATTGTTGTATTCTGAACTTTGCTTGGTTTCCAATTTAGCTTCGCCCAATCTTCGAGCAATGCCTCCCGATGCCGGGGTCTTGCTTCCCTCTCTTGCTTCAAGCCGGCGCCGCAAGCGTCGAGGCACGATGACGCGGATGATCGGGAATTCGGTGAATATCCAGAAGCTACAACGAGGCAAACAGGCCTTTGGTTTCATTCGTTCTGCCTGGGTTTCAACAGCCGGGAATCAGCGGTAGTGTGATATTCCTGCGTTGCTCAGTTGACGAGCAAATCGGAATATCACACTACCGAATCAGCGAGCCTGCCGAATGTAGTTCGTAAGATGCGTTCAATCAAATTTCCGCTGACAGACCGGGAGCCATCCTACAACTATTTTGACGCTCCGGTGAGTAAGCGCTAGAATCGCGACTATGAAACGCAGAGCAACCAGTGCAAGAAAAACCTCGACAAGAGCGGTGAAGATCCAATTGTCCCAGCGACTCTACCAACGAGTCGAACAGACCGCACACCAGACCGGTTGTGGCGTCTCGGAATTGATCGTCTCGACGCTGGAAACCAGACTGCCGCCCTTGCCTGACCGCCTGCCGCCAGAACTCGCCGCTGATCTCGCGCGCTGGTCGTTGCTCGACGACGAAGCGCTCCTGGCCATTGCGAATGCCTTTCTTCCTGCGAAGCAGCAGCGCCGCTATTCGACGCTCCTGCGCCAGGCAAATGCCGGCCGCCTCAGCGCTCGCGAGCAGGCCGAATGGGATGCCTTGCAGCAGGAATACCTCCGCTTTTCACAGACCAAAGCCAAAGCTCAATTCCTGCTCGCGCAAAGAAAGAGATCGTCCGAGGTTGAAGGGGTTTCTGCGTGAGTTCTTGCGGCGGCGTTTGCGCGCGGAAACGATCGAACTGTACTGCGCCTACTGCCACAGCCCGGAAAAACTGCTGGGGATTCCGCTCGAAGCCGATCACATCACAGCGACATCACGAGGCGGGAAGACCGTCATCAGTAATCTTTGTTTGTGTTGCCGAACGTGCAACGGTCGTAAAGGGCAGATCACGAGGGCGCACGATCCGGCAACCGGACGGATCGCCAAGCTGTTTCACCCGCGCCGACAGAAATGGCCGGAGCATTTTCAGTGGGGCGCCGACGGTGCGCGCATCCTCGGTCTGACTGCCACCGGGCGCGCTACTATTGAAGCTCTGCAAATGAACAACGACCTGATCGTCAATCTGCGTTCGCTCTGGGTTGTGCTGGGATTGCACCCGGCGAAATGAACTCAGCTCATCACGTTCAGTCGTGGCGCAGGCAGAGCCAGAAACGAAAACCGGTTTGTTGCGTCGGACCCGCCATCGGTTTCAGTCGTGACGCAGCGCAATCATCGGATCGACCCTCGTCGCTCTGCGCGCGGGCAAGTAGCAGGCGAGCATAGCGACGCTCATCAGCAAGAGCGAAACGCCAACGAACGTCAGCGGGTCGGTCACGCTTACGCCGTAGAGGAGCGCTTTCATTCGTTCCCCAGCTACCCTTTGTCTTCAATCCCCCAAATCGTCGAGCTCTCATTCATGGCGCAGCGCAACCAATGGATCAACTCGCGTCGCCTTGCGAGCGGGAACCAGACACGCGGCCAACGCGACGGCAATCAACAACAAAGCAATGACCGCGAAGACCGTCGGATCAGTCGCCCTCACTTCAAACAGCAACCCCGTCAACAGGCGCGTCAAGGCGAAGGCTCCACCTAATCCAATTCCCACGCCGCTCAGAATCAGGATCAATCCCCGTCCAACAACCAGGCGCAGAATCCGGCTCGCCTCTGCTCCCAGCGCTACTCGAATACCGATCTCGTGAGTGCGTTGACTGACCGAATAAGCCACGACGCCGTAGATTCCCAGCGCGGCCAACGTCAAGGCGATGCCGGCAAAGATCGCCAGCAGCAGCGTGTAAAAGCGCGGTTGCGCAATCGATTCTGAGACAAGATCGCTCAGTGTGCGAACACGGCTGATGGCGGTGAACTTGTCCACGCTCAAAATTCGGCTGCGCAGCGCGGAGATCATGGTTTCCGGATCCGCGGTTGTGCGCACGACGAGATTCATAAACGCGACATCTTTTTGACGGTAAGGCTGATAAAAGCCCGGCTTGTTCTCTTTATCCAAGCCGAACTGCTTGACGTCCGCGGTGACGCCGACGATCTCCAGCGGCTTGTCCGGGTCGCCTTTCAAAGCGATGCGCTGGCCAATGGGATTTCCGTTCGCGAAGAAGGCACGAGCCATGGTTTCGTTGATGATCGCAACGCGCGTCGCGCTTTCGTTGTCGTCGTCGGTGAACAGGCGCCCCTGTTTTAGCGGGTTCCCGATGGTGCGAAAATAATCCGCGCTGACGATGCTGACGAACGCGCGTTGGGAATCGGCATTTACCGGAGCAGGCTGTCCCGCAATCACCACCGGCGCACTCATGTAGGCGCCGTCCGTTGGAGCGGCGGTCATTGTCGCTGCCGCCTCCACTCCCGGCATTGCCTTTAGCGAATCCAGCAACTGCTGGTAGTAATCCATCGTGGCGCTACCTTTAGGAAAACGGTTGATCGGCGGCGACAGGGTCAGTGTGATGGTGCTGGTTGGAGTAAAGCCCAGCTCCACGTGCTGTAGCTTGATGAAGCTCTTGATCAACAATCCCGAACCAGCCAGCAACACGATCGCCAGCGCGGTCTGGGCGACAACCATCAGGTCGCGTAGCCCGAAACGCCGCGGCATAAAAAGACTGTGGCGTCTGCCGCTCCTCGTTGACGACGCACCGTCTTTGAGCGCGCTGTTCAGATCAGGATTGGATGCATGGAGCGCAGGCGCCAATCCGAAAATGATGCCGACCAGCAAAGTCGTAAAAAACGTGAATGCCAGTACGCG
>WNFR01000377.1_pt1 | contig 45542 bp, 48 predicted proteins | sample 5400221 | NCBI WGS metagenome assembly WNFR01 (sample SAMN13153357, study PRJNA577476) | soil metagenome | isolation source: 40 cm soil under Madrone tree | place: USA:California | collected 2016-06-14 | reverse complement strand
AATCAGCATGGGCCGGCCTGACTGTGCCACCTTCTCGAGCACGGGCAGGAGGTCTTTCATCGTGGAGATTTTCTTCTCGTAGATGAGGATGTAGGCATCCTCGATCGTGCATTCCATTTTCTCGGGATCGGTAATGAAGTAGGGCGAGAGGTAACCGCGGTCGAACTGCATGCCGTCTACCGTCTCCAGCGTGGTCTCGAGGCTCTTGGCCTCCTCGACCGTGATCACGCCGTCCTTACCGACCTTGTCCATCGCGTCGGCGATCTTGTCGCCGATTTCAGCGTCGCCGTTGGCGGAAATCGTGGCGACCTGCTTGATGTCTTTCCGTCCCGACGTCGGCACCGAAATCTTCTTCAGCTCGGTGACGACAGTCTCGACGGCGTTCTCGATGCCGCGCTTCAGCGCCATCGGATTCGCGCCGGCCGTGACGGACTTGAGGCCTTCGCGATAAATCGCCTGGGCCAATACGGTCGCCGTCGTGGTGCCGTCGCCCGCGAGATCGGACGTCTTGGTCGCCACTTCCTTCACCATCTGCGCGCCCATGTTCTCGATCTCGTCGTCGAGCTCGACTTCCTTCGCGACAGTGACGCCGTCCTTGGTGACGGTCGGGCTGCCGAACTTCTTGTCGATGACGACATTCCGGCCCTTGGGGCCGAGTGTCACCTTCACCGCATCGGCCAGCTGATCCACGCCGCGCTTCAGGCGGGCCCGGGCCTCGGTGCTGAACTCCAAATACTTGGCTGCCATGTCTGTGCTTCCTCCCGAAGAATGCTTACGCGAGCTTCGCGATGACGTCGGCTTCCTTGATCAGGATGATCTCTTCGTCGTTCAACTCGACCTGCGTGCCACTGTACTTCCCGTAAATGACGCGATCCCCAACCTTCAGCTCCATGGGGATCGTCTCACCCTTCTCCCGCCGCCCCGGCCCCACAGCGATCACTTCGCCCTGGATCGGCTTCTCTTTGGCGGTATCGGGGATGTACAGCCCACCCTTCATCGTCTCGGTCTCTTCCATCGGGCGGATCGCGACGCGATCGGCCAACGGATAGACCTTGTACTTCTGGGTCGTCTTGGTTGCTGTTGCCATGATACCCTGAACCTCCGTAACTCTTTGAATTGGCGAGCTGTTAGCACTCGCAGATGGTGAGTGCTAATGAAGACGGGGGGGAATCTGCTCAGGCAACTAGGGGGGTGTCAAGGGGCAAGCGCCTTGACTGCGGCCAGGGCCCGTGCGCGCGGCGTCGTCGTCAGCGAATCGAGCGGAATCGTCGCCGCACCAACGATTTCGCCCGACCGGGTGTCCGCCAGCCGAACGTGGAACCACAGGGGCTGCCCAGGGCCCGGGTCGCTGAAAGTGAAGTAAATCAGCGCCGCCGTCGGTCCGCTGCCGCCGCGGACCCTGGTTCGCACCTTGATGCCCTGCTCCCGCATCGCGCGGGCAAGCTCGACGGTTTGCTCGTCCTTCTCTTCGACGACGATGGTGTACCCGTGCAGCTGGGCCGGCAGGCGCCCGGCGCCGCAGGCGACGGTAAGCACGAAAGCAATACACGTCGGCACGACGGCACGACTCACTGCACCACCCGCCTCGCCCCCACCCACCGCGCCACCCACCACGCCCCTTCGGAATCCTGCGATTCGAGGCGAGACAGCTTCACACCCGTGTTCGAGCTGTGAACGAACGTCTGTTCGCCGACATACATCCCCACATGCGTGACGCCGCCACCGGGCTGGGCCGCGAACAGCAGGATGTCTCCGGGCCGCAGCGCATCGAGCACGGGAGTCACTTCGCTCCCGGAGCGCGCCTGATCACGACTCATGCGCGGGAGGCGGATACCGTGCTGGCTATAGGCCCACTGCACGAGGCCCGAGCAATCAAAGCCGTTCTCCGCGGTCCCGCCCCAGACGTACGGCGTCCCGAGCGCGTCGAGTGCGGTCTTCACGATATCGGCGGCGTCACCCGTGATCGTGCGAGGCGCTACGATGACGAGCGGCGGCGTCGACTCGTTACGCCCTCCAGTCGGCCAGCGGCGATCCACTTTCTTGCCGATCGTCACCGAGAAACCGATGGACGCTGCGACGCCGTCGCGTGAGTTTGCCGAGGGGCGCCAGAACCCGCGCGGACCGACGTCCTGGAGCCGGTACACGGTCTCGACTCCGAGTGCCGCCCAGGGGATTGGACGCCATTCGACTCCCGCACCCATGCTCCACAGCGCGGCAAGCTCCTGCGAGGCCGTGTCGGTCGAGACGCCGAGCGAAACCCCGGCGAGGAGGTAGGGCCCGAATCTCGAACGGCGGCGAAAGGCGTACAGCTGCCAACCGGCTCCGTAGAAGGCGTGGTGGCGTCCGAGGCTGTCGTGGATCAAAACCTGTGCGGCGAGTCCGTACGAAAAGATTCCGGCGAGGGGCACATCGGTGCGCAGCTCGTAGCTCGTGGATTGATTTCCCTGATACCAGCGGCCGTACCGCAGATCGACGTCACGCCCCCCCGCCCGTCCCTGGGCGGCGAGCGGTGAGACTCCGACGATTAGAAGGAAAAGCTCAATCCGCAGCCGCGATCGCGGCATGCTCCTCGGAGGCACGCGGTGCCATGTGATGCGAGAGCAGGTGCGGCAGGTGGCGCATGAAGCGAACCCAGGTCCACAGCACGGCAAACCCGAACAGCAGCGCCCCCGCAGCGGCGATGGCGAGCATGACGACGGGACTCTCGAATCGCAGCGCGACGAGCGCCCCGAGCCACAGCCCGACGTGCGATGCCGCCCACGCCCAGGCGGGGGTCAGCAGCCACCCCACGACCACGAGCAAGTGCGCCATCCATCTCGGCACGGTGCGTTACCCTTTGCGAACCAGAACAACCAGCGCGTATATGACGAGCGTGAGCACGAACCCGGCACCGGCGGCGACCGGCATCAGCAGCACACCCGCGAGCGCGAGGCCAAGTCCCGCACTCAGGCCACCCAGGACGGAGGGGATGGCCAGCGACCGGATCGAGGTATCACCGCCGCGTGCCCCGCGGCCGGCGGTCACGATCGCGCCCATCCACGCGACGAACGTCCCCAGCATCCACCAGATCGGGAGATACCACCATGTGCTTCCCCCGCCGACGGCGTCCCAGGTCCAGGGGAACGCGTGCAAGGGCCGGAGCAGGATGATGTCGATCGCCATAAAGACGATCGTACCCCACAACCCGATCGCTGCGGCACTCGCGACTCCCTGAACGGTCCGGGAGGCGGCGAAGAAGCCGGGCAGGAACGCCGCGGCGACACCGGCCGCGAGCACGATGAGCATTAATAGGAACGAGCTGACGATTCCCGCCGGAAGGAGCCCGGATCTGGATACGAGGAGAAACAGGACGACGGCCGCCCCGGTCACCGCACCGACGATGGTTCCACTCAGCAGTATGTGCCGGAATTCGGAGCGATCGACAGTCGCAGCAGTCATCTGAGGCGATCTCCTCGAGGAGTGATCCTGCTAATCTAAACGCCGCACATTACGTGGCAAACACAAACAGCACCGTGAGGTCGGTTACGGCCCAGGCGGCCAGCGCTCGATACATCCCCCGCTGGTGTTGCTTCGGGCTCCACGTCGCGAAGTCCATCAGCCACGGGACGAGCACCGCCAGCCAAAGGACCAGCGGCACGAGCAGGGTGAAGCCTTTCGTCCCGACGTCCAGAATTATCATCGCCCAGGCGAGTAACCCGAACGCGAGCAGGGTGGAGACCGTGGCAACCACGAGGCTCGCCCGCATCCCGAGGATCAGCGCGAGGGTGCGGTCGCCGCGCCGGCGATCCTCGTCGAACTGATACAGCTGCGTGAGCGGATAGAGCCCGGCGAACAGCGGACAGAACGCAAGCAGGACAAGTCCATGCCCGGTATCGAGGGGACGTCCCGTCGCAGCCCACGCGGCGTACGGCGTGAGCGTACCGAACCCCCACATGTTGATGACCCAGTCCACACCGGCGACCGCCTTGAAGCGAAACGGGGGAACCGAGTACAGGATCGACAGGACGAAACAGCTCGCATACGCGATCCGAAATCCCACCGGGAGGAGAAAGGCGAGCGCCTGCCCCCCGAAGAGCAGCACCAGACTGAAATGGAGCAGATAGCGCGGCAACGCGGGCGGCGCGTTCAGGTATCCGATGTCGCCTTCGTCCTTGTCGAAGACGCTATTGATCGCGAGGGTGCCGCCGTTCAGAAACACGACCCAGACGACAAGAGCCAGGATCGCAGGGCCCAACTGCGCCCCGCTCCCCGCTCCCCGCAATCCCACTGCGAGGAGGTAGCCCAGCAACGTGTGCCCCGCCATGATAGGCCATTCGGCGGGACGCATGTGGAGGATGTAGGAGTAGAGGTCGCCGGGGAGGAGGCGGTACCCCCAGCGGCGCCACGCGTTCAGCGTGCGGGCGTCCGTCACCACTTGAGGCCGAGCGCCGCCGCCGCGATCCGCAACCCGACCAGCGTCAGATCCGGATGGACCGATTCGATTTCCTTGCAGAGCGGCGCGACCAGCGCGGCGAGTCCTCCCGTCGCGACGACTATGGGCCGATTCTTGGACGGCCATTCCGCCCTGATGCGACGCACCATGCCGTCCACCGCGTCCGCCGCGCCCCAGAGCACACCGGCGCGAATGCAGTCCTCGGTGCGACGGCCGATCGCGCGCGTGGGTGGCGTCAGCTCGGTAGCCGGTAGTTTGGCCGTCTTCCGCACCAGCTCGTCGGAGGCGGTACGCAGGCCCGGCATGATCACGCCCCCGATGAAGCGCACTCCTCCGTCGACAGTAATGCAGTCGAACGTCGTCGCCGTCCCAAAGTCCACGACGATCGTGTCCTTCTTGAAGAGCTCGGCAGCGGCCAGGGTGTTGACGATGCGATCGGCGCCAACCGTCAGCGGCTCTTCGACGTCGAGGACGAGGGGCAGCTTCGACCGCCCATCCACGCGTATGGGTTTGCGCGTCGTCGCCGCCTCGACGCCGTCGGACAGGTTTTCAGTGATCTGCGGGGCAACGGACGCGACGATGGCGGCGCGAATCTCCTGGGTCGAGTGGCCCGCGTGCGTAAGCTGCGCGGTGATGGCGTAGGCCCACTCGTCGGGTGTGCGACGCGGCGTCGAGTGCAATCGCCAGTGTCCCTCGAGGCGGTCGCCCGCAAAGAGCCCGACGGTCGTCTCGGTGTTGCCGATGTCGAACGCGAGGAGCATGGGGCGGCTAAGATAGCTCGACGTGGCCGTCGCGCACCATCGTGGTGCCCGCGCCGGTGTCCACGAGCAGCGCGCCATCAGGACGGATCCCCGAGGCGCGACCCGCGAGCGGCGTGCGAATCTGCCGGCCCCGCAGCCAGTCGCGGAGCGCGAACGCGGCGCACTCGAACTCCGTCAGCTGTGCGCCGTGCGCCGTGAGCCGGAGTAATGCCGGGACCAGGTGATCCAGGATATCGATGCGCCGCACGTTGGAGCGCAGCTCGCGTAACGACACCGCCCGATCCGCAAGTTCGGCCGGAATGTCGTTCGCCACGTTGACGCCGATCCCGACGGCGAGCCACTGCAGCGCGTCGCCCTGCCAGCGAGTCTCGCACAGGATGCCCGCGACCTTGCGGTCATCGACGAGCACATCGTTCGGCCACTTCAGTCCCGCCCGCGGCCGCGAGAGCGACGTCGGGCGCACGCCGAGCACGGCTTCCACCACGTCGGCGAGCACGAGTCCCACGCGCAGGGACAAGACTCCGGCCGCGGGAAGCGGCGGCGGCGGCCGCAGCAGCATTCCGAGCCACACGCCCCCCGCCGGCGACCGCCACGTCCGGCCGTCGCGGCCCCGCCCCGCCGTCTGCTCTTCGGCGATCACCACCGTTCCGGATGGGGCACCCTGTGCGCCGAGGTCGTGAATCGCATCGAGACTGGATGTGAGCGTACGGAACACACCGCATTGCGGCACGCCCCAGCGGCGCGCCAGGGCTGCGGCGGGGATGTCGTCGATCGCTAGCCGTGCCACAGCGCGTAGATGATCGTGAGCACGCCGATTGCCCAGTTGTACGGTGCGAATTCATAGAAGCGGCCGCGCTTGAGCACCGCGACGAGGAACCGGATGCTCCACAACCCGGCCGCGAATGCGATCACAAAGCTGACCGCGAGAGGCACGGCACCTACGGCGGCGATATTCACCGCCGCGTGCCGGCCTTCGAGGATCGCCGCCCCACCGATCACCGGAATCGCCAACAGAAAGCTGAACTCGGCCGCGGCGACCGGATCAAGTCCGCTCCACAGTCCCACGCACACCGTCGATCCTGAGCGCGAGATGCCGCGCACGACGGCGGCCACGGCTTGCGCCGCGCCGATGCCGGCCGCCCCCGCCACTCCAGGATCGCGCTTGGTCCCCACGCGGCCCCGCGTCGACCAGTTCAAGAAACCGGTCACGATGAAGGCGACGCCAATGAGTACGAGCGATGTCGCTGCCTCCTCGACCTTGTGATGGAACAGGCCACCAACGACGCCGGCGGGCACCGTCGCGATCGCCAGCAGGCCGAGCATGCGGAGCTCGGCGGGCTGGCCACGGATCGCACCTCCCAGTAGCTGCACGAGGCGGCGGCCGTACACGACCAGCACTGCCGCGAGGGTCGCAACGTGGAGCGTGACCTCGACGAACACGCCGGGGGTCCGCACGCCGGCGACCACCTCTAGCACGCGCAGATGCCCGGAGCTCGAGACCGGCAGAAACTCCGTCAGTCCCTGCACCAGTCCGAGCAAAATGCCCTGCCAGAGACTCATGCGACCTTTCCCGCGACGAGCGCGATCAGTCCGACCACCATGGCGCCTTTGAGCAGCGGACTCACCCGTTCGACTCTGCCGAGCAACAGCCACGTCGCGGCGACGAGCACCGCCATTTGGGCTACGAGTGCGATCACAAAGTACGCCCCTCCGTAGCCAGCGTTCCGCGGCAACAGCAGGCTGGCGGGCACGAACAGCAGCGCCACACCCGCGGCCAATACCATTGCCGGCCGCCGCCCCAGGGCAATCGGCAATGTGCGCCGGCCGATCGTCCGGTCGCCCGGTTCGTCTGCGACGTCTTTGACGACTTCCCGCACGAAATGCAGCAGTGCCGCCAGTACCCAGGGCACGACGCCGGCGGCCGGAACGCCCAGCGCGAGCGCGCCGTAGAACGGCGGCGAGCCCGCAACGACCGCCACCGCCAGATTGCCGACGAGCGGTCTCGGCTTGAGGAGCGGCGAGTAAGCAAACATGACGGCAAGTGCGGCAAGGGCGGCAAGGAATAGCCACCCGCTGACCAATCCGGCGAATGCCAGTCCGACTAACGAACCGTCGAAGACAATCACATCCGCGACGCCACGCGAGCTCTGCCCTGCGGCCAGCGGCCGCGTCCCGGGGCGATTGACGCGATCGGCCGCGACGTCACGAATGTCGTTCCACGTGTTGCCGACGGCGCCGATCGCGATGGCCGAAATCGCCGCGAACACCAGTTCTTTGGGAAATCCGATCCGGCCCAGGGCAATCCATCCGCCCGCGAGGACGCCCGCGGCGGCGATGAGGAGATTGGGAGCGCGAATCAGTCGCAGCAGCGGCCGCACTAGGCGAGGACCTCTTCGTACAGCGCCTCGTACAGCGGCACGACGCGATCGGTGGAGAACTCGAGCGCGCGCGCCGCCGCTGCGCGCCTCAAGCGCTCATGCTCGTCCGGGTTCTCCAGCACGCGCAGGGCACGCTCGGACATCGTACCGACATCGCCGGGCGGTGCGAGGAAACCGGTCTTGCCATCCTCTACCACTTCCGGAATGCCGCCGGCGGCGCTGGCAATGACCGGCACCGCGCACGCCATCGCCTCGAGGGCGGCGAGCCCGAACGACTCGGTGGCGGAGGGGAGCAGAAACAGATCGGCGCCGCGCAACACGTCGCCCACGTTCTCCACCTTGCCCAGGAACCGTACGTCCTTGCGCAGTCCGAGCTCGTCCACCTGATGCTCGGTTGCATCGCGATCGGGTCCATCGCCCACCAGCACCAGCGTCGCCGGGAGCTTCTTGCGAACTCCGGCGAAGATCTTCACGACGTCCCCAATGCGCTTCACCGGCCGGAAGTTCGAGACGTGTACGAGGATACGGTGGCCCTTCGGCGCGAGCCGCTTGCGGTCGGAGTCGCCCTCGGGTGGATGGTAATCGGTGGTCGAAATGAAATTCGGAATGACGCGCACGTCGCATTGCCCGCAACCGAAGGCGCGGTATGTCTCCTCGCACAGGTACGCCGAAACCGCGGTCACACGGTCCGACTGTTCGATGGAGAACTTGGTGAGCGTGTAGTAGGACGGGTCCTGGCCGACGAGGGTGATGTCCGTGCCGTGCAGCGTCGTCACGATCTTCATGTCGAGCTTCTCGTGCAGCAGCATCTGCTTGGCGAGCCACGCGGTCGCGGCGTGGGGAATCGCGTAATGCACGTGCATGAGATCGAGCTGCTCGCGCTTGGCGACCTCGTGCTGTTTCACGGCGAGCGCCAGCGCATACGGGGACGACTGCTCGAACAGCGGATACTCGAGCTGGGTGACTTCGTGGAACGTCACCCGCTCGGCGAAGCCGCGCAGGCGGAACGGGCTCGCGTAGGAGATGAAGTGAATTTCGTGGCCGCGGCGCGCGAGCTCGAGGCCCAGCTCGGTCGCGACAGCGCCGGAGCCGCCGTACGTCGGATAGCAGGTGATGCCGATTCTCATGTCAGTATTCGGTCATCGGTTGTCAGTCATCTGTTTCCAACGTCCAACAATTTCACCGGCCAATGCTTCCGGTGAGCGCGAAGCGTCGAGAAGCCAAACCGGCTCGACCCGATGACCGACGACCGACGACCGAGAACGCAGTTGATTCCGGAACCAGGTATCCTGCCGCTTCGCGTAGCGGCGCGTCGCCACGAGAATCGCGTCGCGCAACGATGACTCCGCCAGGGTGCCCTGCAGCATGCTCACGACCTCCCGATACCCGATTCCATCGAGTCCCACCGCGTCCGCGGCGACGCCGGCATCCAGGTGGCGCCGCACCTCAGCCACGAGTCCCGCTGCGAGCATGTGATCGACGCGGGCCGCGAGCCGGCGATGCAAGACCTCGCGCGGCACCGTGAGGTGAATGTACCAGGGCCGGAGCGTTCCGCTTTCACGCGCCTCGCGCTGCCACCACGACAGCGCGTGTCCCGTCAACAGGGCGACCTCGACCGCGCGCGCGGCACGCTGCCGGCCGCCGCTGAGAAACGCCGGATCGAGCCGTCCCGCCCATCGGACCAGATCGGTGGCCTCGAGCGATTCGGACCAGCGACGGAGCTGCTCGCGCCGTTCCGGATCGAACGGCGGCTCACGAAACAGCCCCTCAGCGAGCGCACGGATGTACAACCCCGTCCCGCCCACCACGATCGGCTCGCGGCTTGCCGCTCGCGTTTCTGCAATCCACCGCGCCGCATCCCGGGCGAACCGTCCCGCGCTGTACCGCTCTCCGGGAGCGACCAGATCCAGCCCGCGATGCGGGACGCGGGCCTGCGTCTCGCGATCGGGCTTGGCCGTCCCGATGTCGAGCCCGCGATACACCTGGCGGGCATCGGCCGAGATCACCGTGAGGGGGGTGTGGGCGGCAAGTGCAACCGCGACGGCAGTTTTGCCGACACCGGTGGGGCCTACGAGAACGGGTGTAGGGGTTGGAGGCTGGGGACTAGGTGCGGCCAAAGCGGCGTTCCAACTCCTCTTTGGGCAGCTGAACCATCGAGGGCCGGCCGTGGACGTCATGCGCCGGGAGCGTCGCCGTGAGCAGGCGGACGATGAGCTGGCGCATTTCGTCGGCGTCGAGTACCTGTCCCGCCTTGATCGCCGCGCGGCACGCGAACGTCGCGGCAAAGCGCTCCAACCGATTCTGCCGGCCGCCAAACCGCCCGCCCGCCAGATCGGCGACGAGCTCCTGCAGGCAGCGGGCGGCCTCGAAACGCGGATGCGGGTTCGGCGCGGTGTGCACGACGATGCTGCGGCCGGAGAACGGCTCGATCTCGTAGCCGATACGCGCGAGCAGCTCCCGATGGGCGTCGATCGCATCGAGCTCGGCGGCGGCGAAGTCGAGCGTGAGCGGCAGCAGCAGACGCTGCGCCGGCGCGCCGTCACCCGAGAGCTGGCGCATCACGTCCTCGTACAGCACGCGCTCGTGCGCTGAATGCTGATCCACTATCGCAACGCTCGCATCAGTCTGGAACATGATGTAGGTATCGAATACCTGAAGGAGAGACGGTGTTCGGGGCTCGGGGCTCGGGCCTTGGGATTGGGCTGAGAAAAGCTCGAGCGGTACACTAATCCCACCCGCGAATACCCCAGCCCCGAGCCCCGAGCCCCCAACCCCGCTGAGCGGGAACGCCGCCTCTAAAGGTGCCAACGCTTCTCGCACGGCTTCCTCAACTACTTTTTCAACGAAGAACTTGTCGCGAAACCGCGCCTCGAGCTTGGCGGGATGGACGTTGACGTCCACGGCGTCGCCCGGCAGATCGAGAAACAGCAGCAACGACGGCCGGTCGCCGGGCGCGATCGTCGAGCGATAGCCCGCCTCGGCGGCGCGGAGAATGAACGGATCGCGAATAGGACGGCCGCGCACGAACACATACCCCTTCCGTCCTGCCGGCCGGGCTTGCGCCGGACGCTGCGCGAGCCCGGTGACCTCCAGCGGGCCCGCGCGATGCGAGACCGCGAGCAGCGTGTCGGCGAGCTCGCCACCCCACAGGGCGTGGACGCGATCGATGAGCCGGGTTGTGGGCGGACAATCGAGCAACTCCCGTCCGTCGCTCGTCAGCGAAAACGCGACATCGGGACGGGTCAGCGCGAGCACCGTCACCGCCTCGACCGCGGCCCGCGTCTCCGTCGCGGTCGCGCGCAGGAATTTCCGGCGCGCCGGCGTGTTGTAAAAGAGGCCACGCACCGTAACCGTGGTGCCGCGCTGGCGCACCGCGTCCTCCGCGCCGGCCCCGTCGAGCTTCCCACCCGTGACGCGCAGACGCGTCGCCGCGTCGCCATCTCCGGACGTTTCCAGCTCGAAGCGCGACACGGAGGCGATCGCGGGAAGCGCCTCGCCGCGAAATCCGAACGTGCCGACGCCGATGAGGTCGGTCGCCGTGCGAATCTTGCTCGTAGCATGGCGCTGCAGCGCGAGCTGCGCGTCTTCGCGATCCATGCCGGAGCCGTCGTCGCTCACGCGGATCAGGGTCTTGCCGCCGTCCTCCAACTCCACGCGGATGGCGCGCGCGCCCGCATCGAGCGCGTTCTCGACGAGCTCTTTGACGACCGCCGCCGGGCGCTCGACGACTTCGCCGGCCGCGATCTGGTCGGCAACATTCCCCGCGAGCACCTGGACGCGCGAACGCACGAGCACGCTCACAATCCCGAGATCTCCCCGCCGAGCACCCAGCCGTGGATTCCGTCGCTCCGATGCACTTCGACCCACGGACCATAACCGCGGCCGACGAGGAGCGCACCACCGGCCTGCACCGTGGCCGCCGCGCTCGCGCCGCCGTAGGGCGCGGCACGCACCGGCGCACCGTCGGCAATAACGACGGCGATCGACTGATCGCGACGTCGCCACTCGAGCGCGCCGAGCACCGACGCCGCGATGGCAACGGCGCCGAACAGCGCCAGCACGGCGCGCTGGCGGCCGCCGCCGGCAACGGTCAACCACAGGAGCACCCAACCGGCAGCGGCGACCAGGCCCCATTCTGCCGGCGTGGCCAAACCTACGCTCAGCATCCGTTCGGTCACCGGATCCGGCGCGGGCAACAGTCGCAGCGCGCGCCGGATGACGGGATCGCGCGGCGCCAGGCGCGCCGCCCGAACCCAGGCCGTTGTGGCTTTGCCGTCCGCTCCGGCGCGATACAGCGTTGCGCCGAGGTTGTACCAGTGGGCCGGATCGCGTGGCTCACGCGCGGCGCGCGCGGCAAAGGAATCGGCCGCCGCTCGCAGGGCTCCCGCCGCGAATAACGCCTCGGCACTGGGCGTTTGCGCGGGGGGCGATTGTACCGTCACGAAACCGATCGCGATCGCCAACAACGCGGCAAACGTCGGCCGGGGACGTCGTCCCGCCGGCTGAGCAGGCGCGTCGGAGCCGGCGCCCAACACCCGCAGCACCTGCTCGATTTCTGCCGCGAGCTCCGCGGCGTCGCCCAGACCGCGCGGCCCGTAGCGCGCGGCCCGCAACCGGTCGCGCAGGCGCTTCACGTGATCGGCGACGGCGCTGTCGACACCGGCGGCACGGAGCGCCGGGGCCAACCCGTCGCCGTCGCGCGCGAACGGATCGGAGACATGGCTCGAGAGCACGCCGAGAAACTCCCGCTCGAGTCGGCCCAACGGCGTGAGTCCGGGTCCAGGAGTCACGACGGTCGGGGCCGGCGCTCGACGCCAGCGGCGGCTCGCGAACAACGCGATGAACGGGGGCACGAGCAGTAGCGCGAGCCACCCCTGCCATCCGAAGCGCTGGCTCAGGGTGTCGGCGGGGAGCGCCCCCCGCGCCGGCAGCAGCGGCGGCAACACGCGGGCCGCGCGCGGCTCGGCGCCCGGTGCGACCGCGAGTGCGCGCGGCGCGGCCGTCGCCACCTCGTACCGACCAGCGGTCGCATTGAAGTAGGGGTAGCGGACCTCGGGCAGCACGAAGTTGCCCGACGAATCGGGCACCGCGAGGAAATGAAAGGTCTTGCTGCCGGCGATGCGCCCGGCGTCCGCCGCCAGCCGCATTTCAGTTTGGGCGGGATACGAGCGGAATCCCGCCGGCCATCTGAGCCCGGGCTCGGGGGGAGGCCACAACGCGACGTTGCCGATCCCATTGATCGTGATCGACGCCTCGACCGGCTCACCCACTCGGGTGCTCGTCGCGTCGATCTGCAGATCGAGACTCAGCTTCTCTCCGACCACGTTCGTGACGGGATTGGCGGGCGGCAGAGGCAGCACCGTGATGGCGATCGAGTCGCTGCGCAGCGCGTAGCGTTCTTCGCGGCTGAAAAACGAGAACGTGACCGGCAGCGCGTATTCCACCGACGCCGGCGGCACGATGACGCGACCGGGTGCGAGCGGGAAGACGACCTCGTGCGCGATGAACAGATCCATCCAGCGCCCACTCACCTGACGCGAGAGCGCCACACCGGACGACGCCGCCATGGGATAGGCCCACACCCCTTCGGGCGTGACGAGCGTCAGCAGCGGCGGCCGGCGCATCCGCTCGCCGAGATCGCGGGGAATCCAGGCGGCGGCAATGAGGTCCACCTGCTGGCCGACGAAGACCGTATCGCTCGGCACGAGCATGGTGAGGGCGACGCGATCTGCCCGCCGCGAAACTGGCGCCGGCGTGCTTTCGAGCAGCGAGCGCGCCAGCGGGCTCAACGTCGACGCCGTCCGGTCGGCGGCGCTATCGACCGTGACGAGAATCGGCTCCGTCGCGACGACGCTCCCACCCTGGCGCGCGCGGACCGGTCCGATGAGGAGCGCGCCGGGCTGCTGCGCGCGCAGCTGTAGCTCGCGGACGGTCGTGCGGACCGAACCGGAGCCGCCGCTGATCGCGACTTCGGTCATGTCGCGCGAGCCTACGATCGCGAACCCATTCAGCGGCGGCAGCATGATGTCGACGGGATCCGCCGCGCGGGTATGCGCGCGGATCGTCAACATCAGCTCTTCGCCGACGCGCAGGTGCGTGCGATCGACGTTGGCCGTCACCTCCGCCCCCTGCATGACGAGCAGCACGCAGATGACAGCAAGAAGTCCGGTCACCAGTCCTTCACTCCCGCCGGTGCGGCGCGGCGCGTGCGGCCCGTGCGGTCGCGGCGGGTGCGCAGCTCTTCCTGGCCGATCGAGCGCAGCACCTGATCGGCCTGCGACTCGCTCATGCCGCCGCCGCTGGGCGGCGGCGGGGGTTGCTGCGGCTGGGCCCCACCACCGCCCCCCCCTCCGCCGCCGGCCGATGGCGGAGGCGGCGGATTCGGCTTGTTCGCTCCACCGCTGCCACGACGCATGCGGTTGACCAGCTCCAGGTTCCATTTCGCGTGGCGGTCCTGCGGCTTTAGCAGCAGCGCCTCGCGATACGCGCGTTCAGCATCGGCGAGGTGCGCCTCGCGGCTGGCCGTATCCGCCTTCGCTTGGAGTAGGCCGAGCAGGCCCATGTTGTAGAGCGCGCGAAACCGCAGCTCGGGATCGAGCGAGGTCGAGGCGCGGGCCAGTGTCGAGCGGGCGAGTGCAGGATCGCCGGCGGCGAGCGCCGCGGTCCCCGTGTTGTACCAGGCCGTGTCGTCGTCCTCGTGCGCCTTCAGCTCCGCGAGATATGCGGTCGCGGCCGCGCGCGCGTCGCCCTTGTCCCATGCTTTCTCGGCGTTGGAGCGCGGCCGCTGCGCATGCGCGGCGTCAGGGGCGGCGATGCAGAGCAGGAGGCCGATCAGCGCGGCGGTGCGACGCGTGAGTGTCTGCGCGCCCAGCACCAGCGCGGCGACCAACAACGGAATCCACGCGCGCGGCCGCCCCCGTTGCGTGCGACTCTCCGTCGCGGTCGCGCGCTTGTAGGACGCCACGAGATCGCGCACGGCACCGGCCTGGTCGGGGAGCTCCGCCGCCACAATCGTCCCCTGCGCGGCGTCGGCCACCGGACCGAGTACATCTTCGCGCCGGCTGGTGAGGATGGGATTCCCCGATTCATCCTGCTGCCACGAGACCAGCGTGCCGCGATCGTCACGCACGGGGATTTTGGTGGGCTGGCGCCCGCCTTCGGCGACCAGAATGAGATGAATGCCGAGTGCCGCCAGGCGCCGCGCCTCCTGCAGCGACTGCTCGAGGGAATCGTGAGCCTCGCCGTCGGTGAACACCACGAGCACGCGATCGGCGATCTCCGGGCTGGCGTGCAGCAGGTCGATTCCCTGTGCCAGCGCGGGCCCCAACGAAGTGCCCCCTTCCGACGCGACGTCCGGATCGAGGGCATCCAGATACAGCGTAAGCGCCGAGCCGTCCACCGACAGCGGGGACAGGATGTAGCTCGTGCCCGCGAATGCCGAGAGCCCGAGACGATCGCCATCGAGGTCTTGGACGAGACGACGCGCTTCACGCAGCGCTCTTCCCAACCGGCTCGGCTTGGCGTCTTCTGCCAGCATCGAGCGCGAGATGTCGATGGCGATGACGAGGTTGAGCCCGCGCGTTTCGGTGACGATGCGCTCCTCACCCCAGCGCGGCCCCGAGAGCGCGGCGGCCGCAAGCCCGGCAGCGAGGCCCAGCGCCGGCGCCCCAAGCTTCCCGGCCGCGCGCGCGATGCTGGCGGTACCTTCGGACCATGCGGCCGCTCGCCGTACGCGGGCGCGTCGCGCCCACGCGGACGCCGCCCACACCGCCGCGGCGACGACCGGGGCGAGAATAATCACGACCGGCGCGTCGAATGTGATCATGGCACGCGCACCGCGAATGTGCCCGCGAGGACGAGCTCGAGTGCCAGCGCCAGCAACCCGATCCCCAGCGGCACGCGATACGCCTCTTCGAAGCGATGGTAGACCAGATGCTGCACCGGCGTCTTCTCGAGCCGATTGATCTCCGCAAAGATGTTCGACAGCGAGGCGGCGTCCGTCGCGCGGAAGTACCGGCCTCCCGTCGTGTGGGCGATCTCGCCGAGCAGCTCCTCGTCGATCTTCACCGGCATCGTCTCGTAGCGCAGGCCCAGCGGGCCCTGCCCCGTCGGGACCGGTGCCTCGCCCTGAGTCCCCACGCCGATCGTATAAATCTTGATCCCGAACGCCGCGGCGGCTTGTGCCGCGGTGCGCGGATCCACCGTCCCCTTGTTGTTCTCACCATCGGTGAGCAACACGACGACCTTGCTCTTGCCGGGAGTGCGGCGCAGGCGGTTCGCGCTGGTGGCGATTGCGGTGCCGATTGCCGTCCCGTCTTCGAGGATACCCACGCGCAGCTGGCGGATGGCTTCCTCGAGTACCTCGTAGTCCGTGGTGATCGGCACCTGCGTCAGCGCCTGTCCCGCGAAGGCGACGAGCCCGATGCGATCGGAGGCGCGCGCGCGGACGAATTCCGTCGCGGTGCGGCGCGCGACGTCGAGCCGGTTGGCGGGTGAGAAGTCCTCGGCCAGCATACTGCTGGAGATGTCCATGGCCAGGACGATCGAGATTCCCTCGCTGCGCAGCTCGGCGCGCGCCGATCCGAGACGCGGCCCGGCGGCGGCAACGATCCAGGCGGCAAGACACAGCGATCGGAGGGATACCGGCAACCGCGCGATCCACAGCCGTTCCACGGGGCCCATCGCCGGACGCACATCGCTCATCGGCGCACCAGCCAGCCGGGAGAGCCGCTGCCGGCGCCACCACCACCACAACGGCAAGAGGAGCAGCAACCCGAGCAGGAGCGGGCGCGCGAACGTCATCGCGGCCCTCCGTTCTTGCTCAGCTCGCGCGCCAGCGCGCGCGCTCGCGCGGCGAGCGGCGCGACCTCTACGCCGTGCGCGGACGCGAACGCCACCTGATCGAGCCCCAGCAGCAACTCGCGCAGATCGCGCAGCGGCGCATCCGGCCGCGCGCGTTCGACCGCGGCCAGACACTCCTCGGTACTGAGGGCCTCGTGGGCGTCGGGAATGGCGTGGGCCACCGCGCGGCGCAGCCGCTCAGCGGCACGTGCGGCGACCGCCTTCGGCTCTCCGGCCGCCAGCCAGCGTGCGTCAGCAACCTCGGCATCGACCGTCAGGCCGGTACCGGCGACGATGCTCCGTGGTGCGCGCCGTCTCCACAGCATGAGGAGCAGCAACGCGCCACTCGACAAGAGGACCGCGGCAATCAGTGGGAACGGGCTGGACCGATCGAGACGCAGGGGGCCGAGGGACGGCTGCGGTGCCGGGGACTTCACGCTGTCCGGGATGACACTGGCCACGTGGAATGTCGCGGTGCCGCCGGACAGCGAGTCCGCCGTACCGTCCGGACCGAGGCGCCACAGCGGCGGCATGTCCAGCGCGATGTCGCCCGGCGTCCAGGCGACCACCACATAGCGTACGACCCAGGCGTTAGGCGCAGCGAGCACCAGCGCATCGCCAAGGGGTTCCGCGACGGTCGCCGAGCCAAGTTTTCCCGCACGTATTCGCCAGCCAGGTGGCGCCGAAACGGTGCGTTCGAGTTGAATCGTGTCGCCGACCGTCGGCTGACTCGGTGCGGCCACCCAGCCGCTCGCCTGGACGACGAGCATCAGCACCGCCGGTGCGATTGCGATCATCGGCTCAGCCGCTTGGCGCGCTCGGCGAAGGCACGGCGCAGCGGGACAGCGTAGGGCACTGTCGTGAGCAACGAGACGCGGTCCACGCCGGCCTGCACCAGCTTGCGGCTGCGCTCTTGCTGCACCTTCTCCGCCGCAACACGGATGCGCGTGCGGGTGGGTGAGTGGCTCGTATCCACCAGCAGGCGCTGGCCCGTCTCCGCGTCCTCGAGCTCCACCCAGCCCGCGTCGGGGAGATCGTACTCGCGCGGATCGTCGACCGTGATCGCCACGACTTCGTGCCGTGCGGCGAGCTGGGCGAGCGGTTCTTCCCACCCCTCGGCGCGGAAATCGGAGAGGACGACGATGATCGCGCGGTGTCGCAGCAGCTTGCCTGCATAGGCCAGGGCGCCCGCGAGGTTGGTGCCGCGGCCCCGCGGAGCGAATGCCACAAGGTCCCGAATGACGCGCAGCGCGTGAGCCCGCCCCTTGGCGGGCCGCACGACGTACTCGGGCATGTCGGCGAAGAGCAACGCGCCGACGCGGTCGTTGTGCCGCGCGGCCGCGAGTGCCAACACGGCGGCGACCTCGACGGCAAGGCCCGCCTTGGTGTAGGGGCGGCCGAAGTGCAGCGAACCAGACTGGTCCACGATGAGGAGGAGTGTGAGCTCGCGCTCTTCCATGAACGTCTTGACGAAGGGATGGCCCATCCGCGCGGAGACGTTCCAATCGATTGCCCGGAAGTCGTCGCCCTGCTGGTAGGCGCGCACCTCCGCGAACTCGATACCCTGGCCCCGAAAGACGGAGCGGTACTCGCCCGTGAACAGCGTATTGACCAGGCTGCGGGCGCGGAGCTCGATCCCCTTGACATGCCGAAGCACTTCCGCCGTCACGGCCCGCCGGCGCACCCGGTGGGCGGGAGTCCCGCCCCGCCGCCGCTCCTTGCCGTCGAATGTCACGGCACTCCCACGGCCTCCAGGATCTTCGCGATGACCTGGTCGGCGTTCATGTCTTCCGCTTCGGCTTCGAAGGTGAGCAGCACGCGATGCCGGAGGACATCGAAGGCCATCGCCTTGACGTCTTCGGGCACGACGAACGCCCGCCCGCGCAGGTACGCGTGCGCGCGGGCAGCCTGCGCGAGGTAGATCGAGGCGCGCGGCGACGCGCCGAAGGCGATCAGCGGCTTCAGCTCCGGCAGACCGATCGCCTGCGGCTCGCGCGTCGCCCGGACCGCATCGACGATGTAATCGACGACCTTCTGGTCCATAAACAGCTCGGCAATCGCGCTGCGCGCGGCGAGGATGTCATCGGCTTCGGCGATGCGCTGGACTTCGATGGGCCGGCCCGACGCCATGCGGCCCACGATCTCCTTTTCCGCATCGCGGGACGGGTAGCCGACGCGCACCTTGAGCATGAAGCGGTCGAGCTGCGCTTCGGGGAGCGGATAGGTGCCTTCGTGCTCGATCGGGTTCTGCGTCGCGAGCACGAGGAACGGCTCGCCCAGGAAGAAGGTCTCGCCGCCGATCGTCACCTGCTTTTCCTGCATCGCCTCGAGCAGCGCCGACTGCACCTTGGCCGGCGCCCGATTGATTTCGTCGGCGAGCACGAGGTTCGCGAACAGCGGACCCTTCTTGGGATAGAATTCCTGCGAGCGCTGGTCGAAGATCATCGTGCCGATCACGTCGGCGGGCAGCAGGTCGGGCGTGAACTGGATGCGTGAGAAGCTGATCTTGAGACATTCCGCGACCGTTTTCACCGCCAGCGTCTTGGCGAGGCCGGGAACGCCCTCGAGCAAAATGTGGCCACCGGTGAGCAGGCCGATCAGCAGCCGCTCCACCATGACCTCCTGGCCGACGACGCGCTTCGCCACCTCGCGCGTGATGGTCTGCGTCAGCACCGCGTCGTTCGTCTTTGCCGTGCGTGTCGTCATCTCAGAGACGCTTCCGCTGCCCGCTTCACGGTCGGCTCCTTATCTCGAGCGTAGAGTTCCAGCAACGCCTTCGCCTCCATGCGATCCAATCGGGCCAACCCTTCGATCGCCGCCGCGCGCACGAACGGCGTGCGCCGCGGCTTTCCACCCGGCTCGGCGAACTTCGCCAACACCTCCAGCGCTTCGGTGGCGCCGAGCTGGCCGATCGCTTTCAGCAACGCAGCCAATACCCCTTCGTCTTTCTCCTGCTCCAGACGGCGTACCAAAACGGTGGTCGCTCCCACGTCGCCCGCCGCGGCGATGGCCCGCGCGGCCGCGGTGCGCACCAGCACCGATTCATCCTTGAGCGCCGGCATCGCCGGCCGCGAAATCTCGCGTCCGCCCAGCTCGGCGAGACCGAGCAGCGCTGCCTCGCGCACGCGCTCGTCGGCGTGCCGCGTCAGTCTAATGAGCAGCTCCGCGACGTGCGGGTCACCCGTCAGCCCGAGGAATTCCGCCGCGGCGGCGACCACTTCCGGGACTTTGCTCTCGACTCGGGCTTGCAGCAACTCCACCGCGCGCTCGCCGGCGGCCCGCATCGCTGCACGATACGCTTCGCGCAGCTCCGGCGCCGCGTGCAGATACGCATCCACGACCGACCCCGCCGACACCGCCCCCAGCGCGCCGACCGCACTCACGAGATGGGCGCGCTCGGCAGGGGGCACGCGCGGCTCGCCGAGGCGCGCCACCATACGCTCCACAATAGCCTCATCCGCAAGCGCCCCCGCCACCGCGCCGATCGCCTCCTGAATCTCGGGATCTTGCACCTTCCCGAGGGAGCGATCGAGACCGGCGACGACTTCGGCGACCGCGCCAATATCGCGCAAGGCGATCACGTTCGGCGTGAGCTGGCGCAGCTTTTCGACGTTCGCACGCTGGTCTTCCGGTTGCGATGCCGCCAGCAACGCGGTGACAGCCCGCCGCGCTTCGACGTCGGCTGGCAGGACATCGGGCCGGAAGACACTACTCGCGCGACTGGGACCAACCGTTGCGGTTGCGCTCCACGCTACTGGTCCCGGTTCGGGAGGCGGGGGCGGGGGCGGGGGCGGGGGCGGTTCAGCGACACCGGTCGGCGCCGATGCGGCGGCGGGAGGCGGCGAAGGGACACCGACAGGCTCCGTTGCCGGCGCCGCTTGCTCAGACGCGCGCGACGCCGACAGACGCTGACTCGCGCGGCGCCCCAGGTGCACCGTGATGCGTCCCAGAACGGCGTCATCAGGCGCCACGTTGCCGACGGCAACCCCGAACAGGCCGAGCCAATGCTCGGGCGTCACGCCAGGATTGACCTGAATCGCGCGGATCCCGCGCGCGAACAGCAGGCCGGCGAGCTCGGCGACCTGCGTGTTGCGCGGCAGCAGATGCTGGCCGTGCCAGTGCAAGCCGGTCGCCCCGATCTTCCACTCCACCGAGCCCAGCCCGGCGAGTGGCGGCAGCGAGGCGGCGATATGGCGCATCGCTTCGAGCACCGCCGGATGGGACGGCGGATACAGGCGCGTCAGCCGGAATGTCGTGCCGATCGCGCCAAGCGCGCGGTCCACTGCCCCAGTGTCGATCGCCATGGCTAGGACTTCATGCGCTCGATTGCGTCGATCTCCTGTTTCGTCAACTCCCGCCACTTTCCCTCGGCCAGCTTGCCGAGCCGGACCGGGCCGTAGGACACGCGGTGCAACCATTCGACTTTGAGACCCAGTGCTTCCGCGATGCGGCGCACAATCCGCTGCCGCCCTTCGGCCAGTGTCATCTCGATCTCGACCGACTTCCCCTGCGGCCGCACGCGCGACTCGACGACGCGGACAGGGCGGCCGTCGATCACGATCCGTTGCGCGAGAGCGGTCCGGATCGCGGCGGCGTCGGCTCCGTGCACGCCCAGCCAGTACGTGCGGGCCACCTCGTAGCGCGGATGCATCAGCCGGTGGGCCGCGGCGCCGTCAGTCGTCAGCAGCAGCAGCCCGGAGGTCATCACGTCCAGCCGTCCAACGTACGTGAGGCCGGGCACCTTGGGGAGGAGTCCGAAGACTGTGCGCCGTCCCTCCGGATCGGAGCGGCTCACGACGTAGCCGAGCGGCTTATTGAGGGCGAGCCACGTGGTGCGTGTCGCGCTCCGCACGGCGCGGCCATCCACCGTGATTTTCTGAGAGTCGGGGTCGGCGCTCATCCCGATGGTGGCGGTCTCGCCATCCACGCGCACGCGGCCGGCGCGGATCAGATCTTCCGCTTTGCGGCGCGATGCGATGCCCGCGCGCGCCAGGGCGCGCTGCAGGCGCATCAACGTCATTCGGGTTCGTCGACGGGCGTGGGGCGGCGGAGAGCCACCGACAGCTCTTCGAGCCGCGGCAGGTCCTCCAGGTTTTTCAGTCCGAGAATCTCCTGAAACGACGGCGTGGTACCGTAGAGTAGCGGGCGGCCAAGGCCTTCGCCGCGCGTGACGACTTCGATAAGCCCGCGCTCTACCAGCTTGTCCATGACCGCGCCCGAATCGACCCCGCGGATCTCGTCGACTTCGAGGCGGCCGACCGGCTGCCGGTACGCGATGATGGCGAGCGTTTCGAGCGCGGCGGGCGACAGCCGGCGCGGCCGCAGCGCGAACTGCGCGCGCTCGATTGTCTCCGCATACTCGCGCCGCGTCAGGAACTGCCATCCCTCGGCAATCTCGACCAGCTCGACGCCATGCTCGTCGCTGTACGCGGCCCGCAGCTCGGCAAGCGCCGCCCGCACGGCGCTCTCCCCTGCCATGGGATCGAGCGAGCCGAACTCCTCCAGCGTCAGCGGGCGCGACGCCGCAAACAGCGCGGCTTCAAGCAGCTTCGCGAGGGATTGCACGCGTGATCACCATCGGACCGAACGGTTCGGGTTGCGACAGCGTGAGCGAGCTGCGTTTGGCGAGCTCGAGGAGGGCGATAAACGTCGACAGCACGTCCACAAGCGTGGCCTGCGGGCCCCCCCCGACGGCGTCGCGCCAGCCGAACGTCTCTCGCTCGGCGAGCAGCGCCTGGATCCGCGCCGTCGCACCCTCGACGTCGAGCGGGCGCGGCACGACACGGTGGTGCAAGTTCGGATCGGGGATGAGCGTGATGACGCGCTCGGCAGCGGCAAGCAAATCGTTCAAATCGATCTGCAGCGGCGCCGGCGGCGCGTCGGGCGGCGGCGCTTCGTAACCGCGGCCGAACCGCTCCGCGCGCGCATCGGCGGCATGGCCGAGCCAGTCGACGAGCTCGCGAATCTGCTGATACTCGAGCAGGCGGCGCACCAGCTCGGCACGTGGGTCTTCCCATTCGTCGTCGCCGAGCCGGCGCGGCAGCAGCATCTGCGCCTTGATGCGCAGCAGCCGCGCTGCCATCTCGAGGTAGTCCGCCGCCTGGTTGAGCCCCAGCTCGGCGATCACCGACAGGAACTGATCCGCGATCTTCGCGATCGGGAGATCGGTGATGTCGACTTCGTCTTCCTTGATCAGGTGCAGGAGCAGGTCGAGCGGGCCGGAAAACTTCTCCAGCTCGACGACGAACCCGCTGTTACCCGGATCGCGGAGCATGGGACTCGTCACGAGGGAATTCCACCCGGAAGTGCGACGGGACCCACCACGCGGAGAGCGAACCGCATGAGCTGGAATGCAGGCCACAGAAAGAATTGCACCACGCCCGGCAACAGGTAACTCACGAGCAAGATTGGGAAAAACCCAAAGCGCTGGAGTTGCCGGTACTGCATCCCCGCGCCGGGTGGTAATAGATGATAGAAGACGTGGCTGCCATCGAGGGGCGGAATCGGAATCAAGTTGAAAAATGCGAGGACGAGATTCCACCACATGCCGTAGAAGGTCATGCGCTGCAGAATCTCGAAAGTCGGGCTCAGCGCGGGAAGCGCTTCCGCGACCGTTCCCACGGTCGCAAACAGTGCGGTAAAAATCATGAAGAGCACGAGATTCACGGCTATTCCCGCGAGTGAGACGATCACATCGCCACGCACATAGTGTCGGTAATTCCGCGGATTCACCGGCACCGGCTTCGCGCCGCCGAAGGTATAGGCACCGTGCGACTGGAACCACAGAAACAACGGCAGTATCACGGTCATGAAAGGATCGATGTGTTTCAGGGGATTGAGCGTCAGCCGGCCGAGCATGTACGCCGTGGAATCACCCTGCCGGTAGGCTGCCTCGGCGTGGGCGTATTCGTGCGCCACCATCGAAAAGAGCAAGACTGGAGCCCAGAGGAGGATATCGACGGAGATAGCGTGTGCTCGGGTAGGTGACGGCCAAAGATATGTATACGCTTGACCCGACGCAACTTACCGTCTACTTTCCGCGCCATGCCGAAGATCAAATCCGCGAAGAAAGCGATGCGCCAGGCGCGCTCGCGTACCATCCGCAACAAAGCGCAACGCTCGTCGCTGCGTACCGCCCTGAAGCACGTGCGCGCCGCCGCGACCGCCGACGCCGCCGCGGTCGCCTATGCGCTCGCTGCGCGCGTGCTCGATCGTGCCGCACGAAAGGGACTGATCCACAAGAACAACGCCGCCCGGCAGAAATCGCGCCTGGCGGCATTGGTGAAACGGCTACGGGAGAAAGCGTCGGCGTAATTACATCGCCGCGAGTTCCCCGCCGCATTTCTCGCAATACCACTCCGTCGCCACGTTCATCGTTCCGCATTCTTTACACTTGAGTGTCTTCTCGACCGGCGCGTTTTCGTCGATCGGTGCGAGCGGCGTTCCGTTTAGTACCTCGTCGGGCTGATACTGCGCCCCACTTGCCCGCCCCGGCGACGGTGTCCGATCATCTTCCGTGACTGATTTCAGGAAGGCCAGCTCGTCGATCGGCGTCTTCCGTCGTTCTGGAAGCTTCTCGGGTGGTCGGGGTGGCGCTCCAGAACCCGCCGCGGCTGGACCGGGTTTTGCCTTGACCAGCTCGTCCAGCTCTTCAAGCCGAGTGATGTCGCGCTCGACGTCCATCAGCTCGTCGCGCACGGCGCCGAGGTCTGCGAGCGCGTCCTTGTGGACCTGGCTCCACTGCCCTTCGTCGTATTCGCCGACCTCGTGTCGCAGCTCGGTTTCGGCCAGGCGCTCCGCAGCGGCTTTTTCCTTCTTTTGGAGCTCGAGGAGGTTTTCCTTGCGCTGCGCGATCAGCTGCCGCGCCTCCTGGGCGTGGGCTTTCAACTCCTCCGTGACCGCCTTCAGCCGCGCCTCATAATCGGCGCGCACGCGGGTACGCACGTGTTCGGGCGCCGAGTCCGCGGTCGCAGTGATGCGCGCGAGCCACGCCTCGTACTGGCGACGCTCTTCCAGTAGCCGCTGAATCGCGGCGGCACTTTTCGACGGTCCCTTAGGCATCCTTCTCCCGTTGCCGCTGCAACACGCGGATTGCGTCGAGGCTCAGAGGCTGCGGCTGACCGATGTGTCGAGCGGCCATGATGATGCGCGCGCCGTGCTCCAAACTCTCCATGCGAATCCAGGCCTCGTCGAGCGTGCCGCCCATGGTCACGGCACCGTGGTTGGCAAGCAGTAGCGCATCGTGCTTGGCGAGATAGGGGACGACCTGGTCGCCCAGCTCCGGCGTGCCCGACATCCCAAAGGGAACGAGCGCCACCGGTCCCACCACGAAAATAAGCTCCGGCAACAAATTGCCCGGAATCGCCTCGCCCGCAACGGCAAAGCCTGTAGCGGCAGGCGGATGCGCGTGCACTACGGCCTGCACATCCGGCCGGTGCCGCAGGATGCGCAAGTGTAACTCCAACTCGCTGGTAGGCTTGCGAGAGCCGCGCCGGTGCGGGTTCCCGGACAAATCGACTTCCACCATGTCGGCCGGAGTCACGAGGGATTTGATGAATCCGCTGGGGGTCACGAGCACCCGTTCCGGCCCGAGACGCACCGACAAATTACCGTCGCGCCCGGCGATCAGCCCCTGCGCTGCGAGCTGCCGGCAGCACAGCGCCATGCGCCGGGCTACCGCGCTCCGGTTCATCGTGTGCCGGTGTGATCCAGATCGTGAACGATCGCGCCCGCCACGATCGTCAGCACCGCGCGCCCCGTCAGGGCACGGCCCGCGAACGGTGTGTTGCGGCTCTTGGAATGAAACACCGTCGGATCCACCGTCCACTTCGCCGCGGTGTCGAACACGGCGACATCGGCGAGGGCGCCCGGCGCGAGCGAGCCACCGGCCAGACGGAACACGCGCGCCGGCTCGGTGCTCATGCGGCGGATGAGCTCGGGGAGCGTAAACACGCCACTCTCGACCAGCTCGGTGTGCGCCACGGCGAACGCGGTCTCGAGCCCCACGACACCGAACGGCGCGTCGTCGAACGCCGCTTCTTTTTCGTCGTAGGCGTGAGGGGCGTGGTCGGACGCGATGCAGTCGATGACGCCGTCTTTCAGCGCGCCGCGGAGTGCGGCGACGTCAGCCGCTTCGCGCAGCGGCGGATTCATCTTCGCGTGGGTGTCGTACTCTTCGCACGCGTAGTCGGTCAACGTGAGGTGATGCGGCGTTACTTCGGCGGTCACCCGAATGCCGCGCTCCTTCGCCTCGCGGATGATGGCGACCGACCCGCGTGCCGACATGTGACAGAGATGCACGTGGCCGCCTGTCAGCTCGGCAAGCAGCACGTCGCGCGCGACCATAATCTCTTCGGCCGCAGCGGGAATCCCCTTCAAGCCGAGTCGCGTGGACACGAGACCTTCGTGCATGACGCCGCCGGCGGCCAGCGTGGGATCCTCGCAATGATCGGCAACGGGAATGTTGAACGTGCGGGCATATTCCAGCGCAGTGCGCATCAGGTGACTGGAGATGACGGGTTTGCCGTCGTCCGAGACCGCGACGGCCCCGGCGCTCACCATCTCCCCGAATTCGGCGAGCCGCTCGCCCTTCTGGCCGATCGAGACGGCGCCGATCGGATACACGCGCGCCAGGCCGGCGCGCCCCGACTGCCGCACGATGAATCCCACTGCCGCCTGATTGTCGGTGACGGGATCGGTATTCGGCATCGCGCAGATCGCCGTGAACCCGCCCGCCGCGGCCGCGCGCGCGCCGCTCGCCACCGTCTCTTCGTCTTCGTTGCCGGGCTCGCGCAGATGCACGTGCAGATCGACGAGCCCAGGAGTGACGACCTTGCCCTTCACGTTGCGCACGAGAGCGCCATCGGGCGCCTTCAGTCCGCGCCCGACGCTCGCGATCTTCCCGTCCCGGATCAACACATCGGCGGCGCCGTCCAGGTCGCGGCTGGGATCGATGACGTGCCCGCCCTGCAGCAGAATCGCCGAAGGGGGAGTCACTCTGTTCCTCGTTTCGCGGCGTCGGCGAGCTCGGCGCGGCCACCGGCGAGCAAATAGAGCACCGCCATGCGAACCGCCACGCCGTTCGTCACCTGATCCAGGATGACGCTATGCGGCCCATCGGCGACCCGCGAATCGATCTCGACGCCGCGGTTCATGGGACCGGGATGCATGATGGTGATCGCTTTCGGCGAGCGCTCGAGGCGCTCGGGCGTCACGCCGAAGACGCGGTAGTACTCGCGCACGCTCGGGATGAAGCCCTTCTCCATCCGCTCGAGCTGCAACCGCAGCACGTTGAGCACGTCGGCCCACTCGATCGCCTCTTCGATCCGGCCGAAGACCCTCACCCCCAGCTCCTCGATCCCGCGCGGCAACAGTGTCCAGGGCCCGCAGACCGCGACCTCGGCGCCGAGCTTCGTCAGCCCCCAGAGATTCGACCGGGCGACGCGCGAGTGCAGCACATCGCCGACCAGGCACACCTTCAACCCCTCGATCTTCCCGTGCTTGTCGCGGATCGTCAGGAGATCGAGCAGCGCCTGGGTGGGGTGTTCGTGCTTGCCGTCGCCCGCGTTGATCACGTTGGAGGCGATGCGGTTGCCGAGGAACTCAGCCGCTCCGGACGATGGATGCCGGATCACGACCATGTCGATGCGCATCGCTTCGAGGTTGCGCGCGGTGTCCACCAGCGTTTCGCCCTTCGAGACCGACGAGCCGGTCGCCGAGACGTTGACGGTGTCGGCCGAAAGCCGCTTCTCGGCGAACTCGAACGAAATGCGCGTGCGGGTGGAGGCCTCAAAGAACAGATTGACGATCGTCTTGCCGCGCAGCGCGGGCACCTTCTTGATGGGCCGCTCCGACACTTCCTTGAACGGCTCAGCGGTGTCGAGGATCAGCCGGATCTGCTCGGGCGTCATGTGCTCGAGTCCGGTGAGGTCTTTGCCGAGGGTCGCGGAGGCGTTCATCGAATCACGTCCACTTGATCCCGCCCGTCCAGCTCTTCCACCTGTACGTCCACGCGCTCGCCGGGTCCCGTCTTGACCAATGTGCCCACGATATCGGCCTGAATCGGCAGCTCCCGGCCGCCGCGGTCGACGAGGACACAGAGCGAGATGCGTTTGGGACGGCCGAAATCGGCCAGCTCGTCGAGGGCGGCGCGCACGGTGCGACCGGTGTACAGCACGTCGTCCACGATCACCGCGTGTTTGTCCGTGAGATCGCCGGGGATGTGCGTCTCGCCGATGACGGGGTTCGGCCCCACGGTGCCGAGGTCGTCGCGGTAGAGCGTGATATCGAGCGCGCCGCGCGGGATCTTGGCGCCTTCTTCTTTTTTTTCGAGGAGTTTGGCGATGCGCTCGGCGAGCTCCACTCCGCGGCGCTGGATTCCGATCAGCACCAAGTCGCCCGTGCCGTGCGCCAACTCGAGGATCTCCACGGCCATACGCTGCAACGCCCGCGACATCGCGCGGGCGTCAAGAAGGATCGTGCGTTCTTCTGCTTTGGGGGGCCGAGGCATCTCGAAGCTGAAAGGTACCATAGATGGCGGCGGCGTGGGAAGCTAGATTCCAGGAGCGCCGCCAGGGCGGCCCACGGTCCGCGTAAAGGGTTCTACCCACCCTCCCAGTATCAGTCGATCGGCTTCGTTCTTCGCCCATTTACGCGGACACCGGGCGGTTTGAAAGGACGAAGACCATGAATCTCGAATGGCTGCGCAAGCAGGCCAAGCGCCTGCTCGTGGAAATCCGCAAAACCAACCCCGCCGCACAGCTGGCCGATGCGCAATTCGCGCTTGCGAAGCAACACGGATTCTCCAGCTGGCGCGCGCTTAAGGCGCATGCCGACACACTCACCGTCGACGGCCAGCTATTCGATGCCGCGCGCACCGGCGACGCAGCGAGATTGACCGCGCTGCTGGACGAGCACCCGGACAACCTGCAGGTGCGCGATACACCGTACGCATGGACACTGCTGCATGCGGCGGCGCAGGAGGGACGGCTCGAGATCGTCGACGTGCTGCTGCGGCGTGGGGTCGATCCGAACGCGCGGGAACAGGGCGATAACACTACTCCGATGCACTGGGCCGCGGCGGCGGGTCGCGTGGACGTCGTACGCCGGCTGGCCGACGCCGGCGGGGAGGTCGTCGGACATGGCGACGATCACGAACTGGAGATCATCGGCTGGGCCACGTGCTGGGACGACACCGATGACGACGCGCATCGCGCCGTCGTCGATTTTCTACTCAGCCGCGGCGCCCGGCACCACATCTTTTCCGCCGTCGCCCAGAACCGCGGCGAGGAGGTGCGGCGCATTGTGGCCGCGAATCCGGCGGCGCTCAGCAGTCGCATGAGCCGCAATGAAAACCATCAGACACCGCTGCATTTCGCCGTGCGCCACCAGCGCCCCGAGATGGTCAAGCTGCTGATCGAGCTGGGCGCTGATCCGCTCATCGCGGATGGGTTCGGCTATCCCGCCGCGATGTATGCGATGTCGCCCGATCTCGATCGTCCGGTCATGGAGGCCGTACACGGACTAAACGCCGGAGAATTGGACAGTGCCGACCGGGGCCATCGCGCCGCTCGCGGCAGCGCCATGGATCTGCTGGCCGCCATCGCGTTGGGCGACTGGAAGACGGCAACAAGGCTCGCCCACGACAATCCGGAGCTGCTGCGGAGCGGTGGCGTGCTGCATCTCGGGGCAAAACGAAACGACCTCCGTGGAGTGAAGTGGCTACTCGAGCAGGGCGCCGACCCCAACGCGCGGTGGGCGCATTGGGATGCGGATGTCACGCCGTTGCATCTCGCCATACTCGCCGACCACGCGGACGTCGCGCGACTGCTGTTGAACGGTGGTGCCGACCCGACCATTCGGGACAGCAAACACGACAGCGACGCGTTTGGTTGGGCCGAGTTTTTTCACCGCGACGCAATCGTGAAGATGTTGCGCGGCTAGGCGTAGCCGCCACCTTCACCGCGGAACGAGCGACTGGTGCGGAGGCAGCGTCGTTGAGAAGCGCGGTCGTCCCGCCGGTGAGGTTATGGCAGCCGCGGCTGGGGGCGCTGCGACTCGTTCCACGAACGGATTCACCGCCAGGTTGGCGAGGCCATTCGCGAGGGTTGGCGCAAAGTAATCGTCGTTATTCACATCGACCGTTGTGGGCTCCCACGGACCCGCACCACCCCCGTACATGAGGTCGTGAGGCTCGGGTACGTGAGCAGGGTTATCACTCGTGTAGTGCGGCGCTTCCAGCGAAACCACTCCCAGCGTATGAATGAGATCGTGCAGAGCCGCAAACTCCCAGTATCCCGGAGGGTCGTCAGGCTGCTGAGCGAGCGATAGTCCGCCGCAGGCGCGTAGGTACACCGCGGCCGTTTGGCCGCCCACCGTCGGAGGCCAGGCAGCGCCACCACACACGGATGCGCTGCCGCCGTCATAGTAAACCAGATAGCGCTTGTCGGGTCGAATGACGCCGGCCGCAGTGAGCTCGGTATTGATCTCCGAGACGATATACGGCCCCAGAGAGCGCATCTGACTGTCTGACTGAGTCAGCGCGAAGAAGGAGACGTCGACGACTCCTTCGTACCGGTCGAACCGAATCTGCAACCCACTAGCGCGGCTCAACCACGTCTGAAACACGCCAACCGAATTCGCGATATCGAGCTCGGTATCGAGTTTTCGGTCTGATGCACCAAGTGGCACTACGTAGATCACATGCACCTGCGGGCCGGTGAAGTCGTCTACCCGGTCTTCCGCGGATCGGACGGGTGGTCGTAGGCCGACGGTGGTTGCGGTGACGTCGGTGAGTCCCGGGGCAGTAAACGTGAGCGTCTTCGGACCGTAGCCGCCGCTCAGCCGGAGGTCCGTGAAGCGCGCGATTCCACTCGTCGCGGCGACCGTCACCGTGCCAAGAACCCTGCCATCTCCACTCGAAAGGCTGACGGTTACGGGGATCGTGTCCATTACCAGGTGTCCTCGGTCGTCGCGGACCGCGACGACCGGTTGCACCCCCAGCGGAGATCCCACTCTCGCCTCGGCTGGTTGAACGCTGATCTCCAGATGAGTCGACCGGGTGAACGCCGCCACGAGTGGCCCATCGCTATGGCAGGCCGAGAGCAATGCAACGGCTGTGGCGAGGAGTGCGGCTGAACGTGGCATCCCCCACTACGCTCGCAACGGGCATGCCGCCACCTGGTGGCGCGTCTACCCTGCCCTCCGGCGGTGCCTGCCCTGAGGAGTGTGGACGGTCGCTGACACAAATGGTCGCAACCGCCTCACCTCGCCGCCTTAGTAGACTGGCGTCAAAGGGGGCTTGCCGCTCAAGACCGACTGCACGTTCGCCACGGCGATCGCAGCCATGTTGCGCCGCGTCTCCTCCGTGGCGCTGCCGATGTGCGGCAACAAGACCGTGCGCGGCGCGGCGAGCAACCGCGGGTGGATGGCCGGCTCGTCGGTGTAGACGTCGAGGCCGGCGCCGCCGAGGTGTCCGCGCTCGAGGGCCAGCGCGAGCGCTTCTTCGCGGATCAAGTCGCCACGCGACGTGTTGATGAGAATCGCGCCGCGCTTCATCCGCGCGAGCGTCTCACCGTTGATGATCCCTTTCGTCTCTGGGCTCGCGGGCACGTGCAGGCTCACGATGTCGCTCTCGGCGAGCAACCGGGTCGGGTCGACCCGCCCGGCGCCGGTCTCGCGCTCGAAGTCGGGCTTGGGGGTGCGCGCCGTGTACAAAATGCGAAGCCCGAACGGCGGCGCGCGCCGTCCGACCGCCTGGCCGATCCTGCCGGCGCCGAACAGGCCGAGGATCCGCCCGCGCAGTTCGAGGCCCAGCAGCTGTTCGGGATGCCAGCCGGTCCACTGCCCACTGCGGACGAGCTCCACGCCCTCGATCAGCCGGCGCGTGGTTGCGAGGATCAGCGCCCAGGTGAGGTCGGCCGTCGCCTCGGTGAGGACGCCGGGCGTGTTGGTGACGAGCACCTTCCGCATCTCGGCGGCGACGAGATCGACGTTGTTGTAGCCGACCGCGCAGTTGGCGACGATGCGGAGGTTGGGGAGGTTCTTGAGCTCCGTCCCGCCTACCCATCGCGATAAGAGGGGCACGATCGCAACCCAGTCACCTCTCGGTGTGGGCTGATCGGCGGCGAGCCAGGCGATGTCGAGATCTGCGAGCTGCGACGGCTCGAGCAGGTTCTTGAGCTCCGCTGCAATTACGACGCGGTGGCTCAACGGCGGTGAGGTGAAGCGGCGGCGAGGGGCGGCGAGGGGCGGAAAAAACATGATGGACGCGACAAAACGGTTAGATGATTTGCCCCGGAACGCCTATTTACGCGCATGGCACCTCACAAGCGTTTTATCGCGTGGCAGGAGTGTCAGAAACTCGTGCTCGCGGTATACAAGGCCACGGAGTCCTTTCCGAAACACGAACTCTATGGCCTAACCTCGCAATCGCGACGCGCCGCATTCTCCGGCGCCGCGAATATCGTCGAGGGCGCGTCGCGGAAGGGACCTAACGAATTTCGTCATTTCCTGGATATCGCGTTGGGATCGCTGTGTGAACTCGAGTATGCATTAGAAGTCGCGGCAGCCCTCGAGTACTTGAAACCCGAAGTGGCTTCGAAACTGCTCGCACAACAACAGCGCGCAAGATTCTTCACATGGAAGCTGAAACAGTCGATGCGTTAGCTTTTGCCGCCTCTTCGCCGCCGCTTTACCTCGCCGCCGCTTTATTCGCCGCCGATTTTCAATCCTCTCGGCCCCACGTATTCCGACTGCGGTCGAATGAGATGGTCCTCGGCGTGCTGCTCGATGACATGAGCACACCAGCCGGCCACCCGTCCGCAGGCAAACGTCGCCACGAACGAGCGCGGCTCGAGACCCAGGGCTTGCAACACGAGCGCGGTGAAGAACTCCACGTTGGTGCGCAGATTCCGACCGGGCTTCACTTCGTCCAGTACTTTCAGGATCGTCTGCTCCGCGGCGCGCGCCAGATCGAACAGCTGCCGGTTGTCGAGCGTCGCCGAGCTCATCTGATCGGCAACGTTGCTGAGCACATCGGCGCGCGGGTCGCGCACCTTGTACACGCGGTGCCCGAATCCCATGATGCGCCGGCCCGCTGCTAACTCGTTGCGCACCCAACTCTCAGCACGATCCGCGGACCTGATGTCCTTGAGCATATCGAGCACGGGTCCGGGCGCGCCGCCATGCAGCGGACCCTTGAGCGCACCGATCGCTCCTGTCACGGCGCTGACCATGTCCGAGCGTGTGCTCGCGATGACGCGGGCCGTGAATGTCGAGGCGTTCATGCCATGGTCGATGACCGTCACCCAGTATGCGTCGATCGCCCGCGCCGCGATGGGGTCGGGCTCCTTGCCGTGGAGCATGTAGAGGAAATTCGCGGCCAGCGGCAGGTCGGTCCGCGGCGCGATCGGCGCCTTGCCCGCGCCCAGCCGCGCCTGCGCGGCCACGACCGTGGGGAAGCGGGCCGTGAGCATCTTCGCGGCCTGCATGTCGGCAGCGGGCGAGATGTCGTCCGGATGATCGAGATCGAGCGACAGCGTGGCGCACGCCATGCGCACCGCGTCGATCGGCGGCGCCTTGGCCGCGGCCCGCACCACGTGCATCGTTTCCTCGGGCAAAGCACGCAGCCCTGCGATTTCGCTCCGCAGGGTCGCGAGCTCGTCTGGCGAGGGCAACGCGCCGCGCCACAACAGATGCGCCGCCTCTTCGAAGCTGACGCGGCCCGCCAGCTCCTTGAGCTGGTAGCCCCCGATAATGAGCTCGCCAGCCAAGCCATCGACGTGACTCAGGCGGGTCTGCGCCGCGACGACCCCGTCCAACCCGCGGGGCTTTACCGTTGGGTCGATGAGACCGCCTTTACCAGTTGATAGATGTACTCGGCGCCGTCGTAATAATCCTGAACGCCGATGCGTTCGTCTCGGCCGTGCGCGCGAATGTCGTTGATGTCCACGAACACACCAGACACGCCATACACGGGAATTGCGGCATTGCGGAGATAAAGGCCGTCGGTGGCTCCCGTTTCCATGACGGGGATCACGGGGATATTCCAAAGGCGCTTCGTCACGCGGTCGATCGCGTTCATTACCTCCGGCTGCAACGCCGCGAGCGGACTGGGGACCGCCGCTTGCACGACACTGACCGCCACCGCGGTATCGGCCACGACCCTCGTCAATGTGCGCTGCACGTCGTCCTGCGGCGTTCCCGGCAGCATCCGACAATTGATCGTCGCGCTTGCGGACTGCGGCAGCGCGTTTTCCGCGTGCCCGCCGGCGAGCTCCGTCGCAACGCACGTCGTGCGCAGCTGCGCGTTGTACAGGGGGCTCGCCTCCGAGAGCCGCCGAATCGCAGCGGTGTCCGGCGTGGGCTGAGCGACCGCGGCCATATCCGCGGCGAGGGTGCCCTGCTGCAGCTGCGACCACCTGGCGAACGACGCCCGCGTGATCTCATTCAGCTGCGCCGGAAACGCGTAGGCGCTCAACCGGCCGAGTGCCGCGGCTAGGCGGTAAATCGCGTTGTCCTTGGTCGGCAGCGAGCTATGGCCACCGGGATTGTGGACTTCCAGCTTGAAGGTCACGTAGACCTTCTCGGCCGCCTGCACCGAGCGGAACGCGCGCTTGCCGTTGAGGATCACCGGATCGCCCGCGTCCATGTTGATGACGTAGGCCGCATCGATCAAATCGCGATGATTGGCAAGTAGCCACTGGACGCCGTTGTAGTCGCTGCCGCCCTCCTCACCGGTCGTGAGGGCAAGAATCAGGTCGCGGTTGGGGCGATAGCCTTCCTGCTGCAGTCGCGCGAGGGTGGCAACGAGAATCGCCGCACCGTCTTTGACATCCAATGTGCCCCGGCCATAGAAGAATCCGTCGCGCTCAAGCAACGTAAACGGATCGACGGACCAGTCTTCGCGCCGGGCCTCCACCACGTCGATATGCGCGAGGAGCAGAATCGGCTTTTGCGTTCCCGTGCCCCGAAACCGCGCCACGAGATTGTGATTCTTCGAATCAGCGGGTCCGATCACCTGCACGTCGCCCGGCGGGAAGCCCGCGTCGAGGAGTCGCTTCGCCAGCGCGTTGGACGCCACGGTCGTGCTGCCGCTCGAGCCGGTCGTGTTGATGTTGATCAGCTGCTCGAAGATGTCGCGGGCACGCTGGTCATTCGGCGACAGCGTGCGTTGCATCTGAGCACCTAACGGTGCGTTGAGGCCGATCAACAACGCAAGCAGGCAGGCACGTTTCATTTCGCTCTCCGTGGGATCCACCGCCCGACCGAGCGGCGGTAGTGCTCGTACGACCCGCCGAAGCGAGCACGCAAATTGGGCTCCTCATAGAACATCGCGAACAGATTGGCGATCAGAAAGAATAGCGCAGTATCGAGCAGCAGGCTCGTCGCGCGTAACAGCGGGAAGAGGATGCTCCTGAGAACCACCACTCCTTACCCTCAGAACGAGAGATACGAAGGTGCGGTCAGACCCGTCTGGTTGCCCGCGATGGTCGCGACTGGCGCCACATTTCCGACGAGCACGCGACGAGAAACGCAACAAGCAGGACGAGCGCTGCACGCATGAGGCCTCCTGGAGTTGTCCTCATTACCCTCAATGCGCGCGGCTGCTCCGCAGCTCCACCTCAGACATAATGAAGCCGAACGCCGGCCAACCGCCGGACGTTACGGAGCGCTCGAACCAGCTCCGGGCTTTGGCTGTGTCACCCTGCACCAGGTACCAATTGCCGATGCCGTAGCTCAGCGTCGCCACCTGGATGTCGCTGGTGTCGGCGGGCGTGAACACGGAATCGGGAGAAACCTCGCCGCGATAGAGGCGCAGCCGCTGCGCGTACGCGTTGCCCGCGTTCGGCACATCGGGGTGGCGATCGAGCAGCGCCTGGGCCTCGGCTTTGCGGCCCGCGCGTGACAGCGACATCCACAACCAGTCCGTCGAGCCTGCCCGCTCGGCCGAGTCCGGCGACATGGGGAGCGCGTGCGTGAACGCCTGCACCGCACCGGCGAAGTCACGGCGCACAAACCGCACGATGCCGAGGTGATACCAGATGCCGTAGATCGTGGTGTCGAGCCGGGCGCCGCGCTGGAGATCGTCCATCGCCTTGTCGAATTGCCGCGTGGACAGATACCGGTGCCCGCGCCAGCGATACAACAGCGCGTTGTTGGGCGCGATGCCGACGCCGCGGGTGAACGTGGCGATCGCTTCGCGATACTGCCGGACGCCCGATTGCGCCACGCCTAGCGCGATGATCTTGTCGACGTTGCGCGGATCCGCACCGAGCGCACTCTCGGCCCGGGCGATGGCCCCGGTGTCGCGCTGGGATCGATACTCGACGCCCGCGGGTGAGCGGTATTCGACGGACTGCAGCAGGCAAAGTGGCGCAAGAAGGCCGAGCAAGGTGGGCATGGGGCCACCAATCTACGGTGCCGTGGGCGGTTGGTTAAGGCGTCGAGTTGGGAACGATCACCCTAGGTCCCGTACCGCACTCTACACATCTGCGACGCCGAGAGCTCACCTTCGGTGCTGACCGTGACCGCGTAGACGCCGGAATCGGCGAAGACATGCGTTAGCGTGTCGGTCGCCAAGGTCAGGTGAGCGACGTTCGCGAACGGTCTCACGCCATAAGGGATGAGCACAACCGCGCGGCCGCCTGGAGTGAAGACGGCGAGTTGGGTGCCATGCGGCACGCTCATGTCCAACGTGAGCTTGTCGCCGAACCGCAGGCGCTGTGGCGCGCACACAAAGGGCGCCTTCGGATTGGGAAACGGCCACTCATTCGGCGCCATGAGGTCGAACATGAGGAACGCGCCGGACAAGATCGCCGGCAGCACGAATCCCCACGTCCACACCATCCCATAGACACGCAGACTGTCGTCGAGCCAACTGCTTTCAGCCTCGCTCAGCGCAGCAGCCCGGCGATTCTCGAAGAATCGCATCGTCTCCCAGTACAGCACGAACAGCAACAAGGGGATGACGAGGATGCCGATGTCGTCGCGGACGGCGGGATTGACGTAGGCGAGGAGAAACGCGGCGCAGGAAAGATCCGACACGACTTGTCCGCCGGCGTAGACCGCGCCGACCCGGCGGCGCAGCAGCAGCGCGATCATCGCCCCCGCGAGCAGCGTGCGCGCGCCGACGTACACCAGCGTGCTATTCCATATTCCCATGGGGACGGACAGGGAGGGATTCGAACCCTCGATACCCTTGCGGGCATACCGGTTTTCGAGACCGGCGGTTTCAACCGCTCACCCACCTGTCCTGCTAGGCGGACAGGGTGGGATTCGAACCCACGTAACGGTTGCCCGTTAACACGCTTTCCAAGCGTGCGCCTTCAGCCACTCGGCCACCCGTCCTGAAATACTCGACGCCGAGACACCGACGCGCCTAGACGCCGAGGAAAAGCTAATCAGGCACTGCGCAGCTTACCACGGTCAACCTTGCCGAGGTGCGTACGAGGCAGCACGTCCAAGAACGTCACCGAGCGTGGCGCCTTATAGGGCTCGAGCCGTTCACGCGCGAATGCCTGCAACTCCTCAGCAAGACCCGGCCGCTGTTCTGTCGCGACGACGAAGGCCTGGGGCTTGGTGAGACCACTCGCGTCCTCGACCCCGACGACCGCGACCTCTTTCACGAGCGGGTGCTGCAGGAGGCAGCCTTCCACTTCCTGCGGCGCGAGCCACTTGCCGCCAACCTTGAGCAGCTCGTCGGCGCGGCCGCAGTACGTGAAATAACCGTCGGCGTCGCGACGAACCAGATCACCGGACACGTACCACTCGCCGCGGAACGCGGCCTTCGTCTTGTCCATTTGCTGCCAATAGCCAATCGCGCGCGACTCGCCGCGCACCCACAGCATGCCGACTTCGCCGTCGGTCAAATCGTGCCCCAGATCGTCGCGCACCCTGACATCGAAGCCCGGCACGACGGTCCCGATGGTGCCGGGCCGCACGGCACCGGGCTTGTTCGAGATGAAAATGTGCCACATCTCCGCGGTGCCGAGGCCATCGAGCAGCTCCACGCCGAACGTCTTGTTCCAGCGCTCGTACAGTTCGACCGGCAATGCTTCCCCGGCCGACGTCGCAAGGCGCAGAGACGAGAAGTCCTGCTGGGCCGCGTCAGGATGGGCGACCATCTGGTTCACCATCGTCGGCACGTTCACCAGCACGGTCGGCCGAAACCGCCGAATCTTGGTGAACAACGTCTCGGCGGTGCTCTTTTCGGGGAACAGCGTGGCGGCCGCGCCCACCGAAAATGGAAAGAACAGATTCGATCCCGTCGCGTAGCCAAAGAACAGCTTCGGCACGGCCAGCGTGATATCGCGCTCCGTGAGCCCGAGCACGCCCTGTCCGTAGCACACGGTGGTGTTGGCGAAGGAGCCGTGACTCTGCACGACCGCCTTCGGCTTCCCCGTCGTGCCGCCGGAGAACAGCCAGATCGCCGCGTCGTCGCGGTGACTGGGGAACGTCTCGAGCTCCGCCGAGGCGCCGGCGATGGCCCGCGTGGTGACGGGCTCGCCGACGACGATGATCTGCTTGAGGTGGACCGCAGCCGCGGTACGTGCGGCCTGGAATTGAAGCGCCGTGTGGCGATGCACGAGCGCCACCTTCGCCCGCGTGTACGCGTAGAAGTACTCGATCGCATCGGCGGCAAGCTGTGGGTTGACCATCACCACCACCGCGCCAACTTTGAGTGTGCCGAACAGCGCCGCCACGAACTCCGGCCCGTCGGGCAGCGCGATGATGACCCGTTGCTCGGGCTCCACGCCGGCGCTCTCGAGCAGATGACCGAACCGGTTCGCGAGCGTTTGCACCTCCCGATACGTGAGCGTGCCCTGGTCCGTGAGCAGCGCCGGCCGATCTCCCCTTCCCTCGCGGACGCGCGCGTCCAACAGCCAATCAGCGATGTTTAAGCGTTCCGGAAGCTCGGGTCTCATGGGAAAGGATGATGATGCCGGTACATGAGCTGGCGCAACTGACGTGGGAAGAAGTGCGGGATTTGGATCGGGGACAGACGCTCGTCGTGCTCCCGGTCGGCGCCATCGAGGCCCACGGGCCCCATCTGCCGCTCGATACCGACGTTGTGATCGCCACGGCGATGGCGCGCGCGGGCGCCCGCAAGCTCACGGACCGCGGCCATGTCGTGTTGATCCTCCCAGCCCTCGCCTTTACCGCGGCCAGCTTCGGGTCCGCGTTCCACGGTACCCTGTCGATCTCCGCCATCACCGTCACCGCGGTCATCGTGGACGTCGCGCGCAGCCTGTCTGACCAGGGGTTCCGCCTGCTGGCGCTCGCGAACGTCCACCTCGACCCGGAGCATCTCACCGCGCTTAACGAGGCCGTCAAGCTCGCGCGAGCCGACCGGCTGCTGCCGATCGTCTTCCCCGATCTCACGCGCAAACCGTGGGCTACGCGCCTGGGCGATGAGTTCCGGAGCGGCGCGTGCCACGCGGGACAGTTCGAAACGTCGATTGTCCTGCACGAAAGGGCTGATGCCGTCCGCGATGAAGTTCGCCAGTCCCTGGCCCCCAACCCCCAGTCCCTCTCACAGGCGATCAAAGCCGGCAAGCGCACATTCGAGGCGGCCGGCGGACCGCGTGCCTACTTCGGCGATCCCGCGGCGGCCACCGCCGACGAAGGCGCTCGTCTCATCGCAGCTCTGGGCGCGATCCTCGAGGAGGCCGTGATTGCGGAGATTTGACGGCGCGGTTGCAGTCGTGACGGGTGGCGGCCAGGGGATCGGCGCCGCGGTCGCCCACGCGCTGGCGGCGGAGGGCGCCGCAGTCGTGGTGGCTGCACGCCATTTCGATCGCATCGAGCGCGTGGCGATCGAGATCCGCGGCCGTGGCGGCAGGGCGTGGGCGGTGCCCTGCGACGTGACCGACGCGGCGAGTGTCGCGGATCTCGCCCAGACTGCCATACAACAGGCCGGGACGGTCGATATCCTGGTTAACAACGCCGGCGTCGCGCACAGTGCGCCGCTCGCGAAGACCTCGCTCGACGACTGGAATCGCGTGCTGGCGGTAAACGCCACAGGTACGTTTCTCTGTACGCGTGCGTTCCTCAGCTTCATGCTCGAGCGCAAACGGGGCGCGATCGTCAATGTCGCATCGGTCGCGGGACTCGCGGGCGGGCGGTATATCGCCGCATACGCCGCGGCGAAGCATGCCGTGATCGGCTTGACACAGAGTGTCGCCGCAGAGGTCGAAGGTACCGGCGTCACGTGCAATGCGGTCTGTCCCGGCTTTGTCGATACTGAGATGACGCAGCAATCAGTCGAGCGTGTCGCCACCAAGACCGGCAAGGATCCCGCTGCCGCACTGTCAGCGCTGCTGGCATCGGCATCGCAGCGGCGGCTCATCACACCGAACGAAGTGGCCGAAGCTGTCTTGGGGCTCGCTGACTTGCATGGTGAGCGCGCGAACGGGACCGCCCTCACGATCGCAGAATAAGGAGACTATGGCATTCGAGATCATCAATCCTGAAGCCTTTGGCGCTCGGCCGAGCGGATGGAGTCACGGTATGCTCGCCGAAAAAGGCGGGCGTATCCTGTTTGTGGCGGGCCAGATCGCGCCGGTAGGCGATCTCGTCGCGCAGTGGGCAGGCGCGCTCGGCCGTGTGATGGAAGTCGTGCGTTCGGCGGGCGGCAAGCCGGAGAACGTCGGCCGGATGATCGTCTACATCACCGATCGCCCCGCATATCTCGCCAACCTCACGCCCCTCGGCGAAGTCCACCGCAAACATATGGGGCGCCACTACCCCGCCATGGCCGTCGTCGAAGTAAAGTCGCTGATTGATTCAAAGGCTCTGGTTGAAATTGAAGCGGTGGCGGTGCTATGAGTATTCGGTCATCGGTTTTCGGTTATCAGTTCGACGAGAACACTTCCGTTGCCACAATTACGCTCAATCGGCCCGAGCGGCTCAACGCCCTCACGTTCGAGGTCTACAAGGCGCTGCGCGATACGTTCCAGCAGCTCGACATCGAGCCCGGGGTGCGCGCGATTGTCATCACCGGCGCCGGGCGGGCGTTCTGCTCGGGCGGCGATGTCGAGGACATCATCGGGGCGCTGCTGGGCCGCGATCTCAAGGCGTTACAAGATTTCACACGCCTCACCTGCGACCTGATCCTCGCGATGCGCCGCTGCCGCCGGCCCATCGTCGGCGCATTGAACGGGACCGTGGCGGGCGCCGGGGCCGTGATCGCCGCGGCGTGCGACATCCGCATCGCCGCGGAATCCGCCAAGATTGCTTTCCTCTTTACAAAGGTCGGGCTGTCAGGCGCCGACATGGGCGCGGCCTGGCTGTTGCCGCGCATCGTCGGGTACGGCCATGCGACCGAGATGCTGCTGACGGGCGACTTCGTGGACCCCAAGCGTGCGTATGAGATCGGCCTGTACAATCGTGTCGTCCCGCAAGCGCAGGTGCTGCCTGAAGCCCGGGCCATCGCCGAGCAGCTGGCGCGGGGACCCACGGCCGCGCTCGGCGTGACGAAGCAGGCGCTCGACGCCGAGGCGGCACTCGACTTCGAGGCGGCGCTCGCGTACGAGGCCGAAGTCCAGGCGCGGCTTATGCAGGGACCGAACTTCCGCGAGGCTCACGAGGCATTCCGCGCCAAGCGCGACCCCAAGTTCATCTGATGCTTGATACCGCCCCGGTCCGCGCATTTCTCGACGACAAGCATGTGACGTTGGCGGAGCGCGTGAGCGATTTCGCCACGCGCTTGCTCGCGCCCCGTGCTGAGCCCACGGACGACGCATCCGCACGCCAACAGGCCCGCGAGCTGCTCGGCACGCTCGGCGCCGCCGGCTGGTTTCAGCCGATTCGCGACCAGGATTGGCGCGCCTGCTGCATCGTGCGCGAGGTGCTCGCCGCGGCCTCGCCGCTGGCCGACGCGGTGTTCGCGCTGCAGGCCCTCGGCGTCGTGCCGATGCTGCTCTCCACCAACGACGCGATGCGCAAGCGGTGGCTCGATGCCGCTATCCAGGGTCGCGCCATGGCGTCGTTCGCAATGACGGAGCCGGATGCCGGATCCGATGTCGCTTCGCTCGGCGCCACCGCCGAGCCCGATGGCGACCGGTACCTGCTGTCGGGCACCAAGACGTTCATCTCCAACGCCGGGATCGCCGATTTCTACACGGTGTTCGCAACCACCGATCGCGCCAAGAAGGACAAAGGCATCGGCTGTTTCGTCGTCCCGGCCGACACGCCCGGCGTCCGGCTGGTTCGGCCGCTCGTGCTCTCCTCCCCTCATCCACTCGGGGAAATCGCTTTCCAGAAGGCGCGCATCCCGGCCGAATGCCGGCTCGATGGCCCTGGTGAAGGATTCAAGCTCGGCCTCGCCACGCTCGATCGCGTCCGCGCCACCGTCGGCGCCGCCGCGTGCGGCATGGCGTCCCGCGCGCTCGCCGAGGCGCTGGCGCATGCGAAGTCGCGCCGGCAGTTCGGGAAGCCGCTGGCCGACTTCCAGCTCATTCAAGAGAAGCTGGCTCGCATGGCCACCGATCTGACCGCCGCGCGGCTGCTCGTCTATCGGGCGGCGTGGGAGAAGGATCGTGGCGCGCCGCGCGTCACGCTCGAGGCGGCGATGGCGAAAGCGTTCGCCACCGAAGCGGCGCAGCGAATCGTGGACGACGCGGTCCAGATCCTGGGCGGTCGGGGCGTGCTCGCCGACCATCCCGTGGACCGGCTGTATCGGTCCGTTCGCGCATTGCGGATTTACGAAGGGACGACCGAGATCCAGCACCTCATCATCGCGGGGCAGCTCATCAAGTGAAGATCGTCGCGATCGGCGGCGGACCGGCCGCGCTGTACTTCGGGATCCTGATGAAGGAAGCCGATCCCGCTCACGAGATTACGATCCTCGAGCGCAACCGGCTCGACGACACGTTCGGATTCGGCGTGGTCTTCTCCGATGCGACGCAGAACAACCTCGCGGCCGCGGACCCCGAGACGTATGACGCCCTGGCGCGCGAGTTCTTCCATTGGGACGACATCAGCATTCACTGCCGCGGCCACGTTATTCGTTCGGGGGGCCACGGATTCAGCGGGCTGTCGCGCCGCAAGCTGCTCGCGAACCTGGGTCAGCGCTGCAAGAAGCTGGGCGTGTGCGTCGAGGTCGGAAGCGACGTGAAGGACCCGGACGTCTACCGGGCCGACGCCGATCTCGTCATCGGCGCGGACGGTTTCAACAGCACCGTGCGCCGCCGCTACGCCGAGCACTTTCATCCCAGTATGGATGAGCGGCCGAACCGCTTCGTCTGGCTCGGCACGACGCGTCCCTTCCCTGCCTTCACATTCTATTTCAAGCGCGACGCGCACGGATTGTGGCGCGTGCACGCGTATCAGTACGAGCCGGGACACTCCACGTTCATCGTCGAAGCGACGGAGGCCACCTGGCGCAGCTCCGGGCTCGACCGGGCGACCGAAGACGACACCGTGGCCTTTTGCGAAGCGCTCTTCAAGGAAGAGCTCCAGGGCCACCGCCTCCTGAAGAACCGCTCACTGTGGCGGAATTTCGTCACGATCAAGAACGGCAGATGGTCGCACGGCAACGTGGTGCTCCTGGGCGACGCCGCGCATACGGCGCATTTCTCGGTGGGTTCTGGCACCAAGCTGGCGATTGAAGACGCGATTGCGTTGGCGGGCGCCCTGCGACGCGAGCACGACATCCCAGCGGCGCTTGCCGCCTATGAAGCGGAGCGCCGCCCCGCGGTCGAGAGCCTGCAGCGCGCGGCACAGGTGAGCCTGCAGTGGTTCGAGGACACCGAGCGCTACATGAGCCTCGACCCGCTGCAGTTCGCCTTCAATCTGTTGACGCGGAGCCTGCGGATCACGCACGACAACCTGAAGGTGCGCGATGCAACATTCGTCGAGGCGATCGACGAGTGGTATGCAAAAGAAGCGGAGAAGCAGTCGCACGTACGACGCACGACGCACGACGCACGTCCTCCGATGTTCACTCCATTCCGGCTACGCGACCTCGTCTTGAGCAATCGAGTAGTGGTGAGTCCCATGTGCCAGTACATGGGGGAGGACGGTACACCGAACGAATGGCACTTGGTGCACCTCGGCAGCCGCGCGATCGGCGGCGCAGGGTTGGTCTTCACCGAGATGACCGACGTGTCGCGCGCCGGGCGGATTTCTCCGGGGTGCACCGGGATGTACAAGCCGGAGCATGTCGCGGTGTGGAAGCGGATCGTCGACTTCGTGCACGTGAACAGCAGCGCCAAGCTCGCGATGCAGCTGGGCCACGCCGGACGCAAAGCCTCGACGCAGCGGATGTGGGAGGGAATGGATGAGCCGCTGCCCGACGGCAATTGGCCGATCATCTCGGCGTCGCCCCTGCCCTACTTTCCCTACAGTCAGGTGCCGAAGGAGATGACGCGGGCCGACATGGACGAGGTGAAGGACGACTTCGTTCGTGCCGCCCAGATGTCGAATGACGCGGGGTTCGATCTCCTGGAGCTCCATTTCGCCCACGGGTATTTGCTCGCGAGCTTCATCTCGCCGCTGACGAACACGCGCACCGACGCTTACGGCGGCTCGCTCGAGAACCGGATGCGGTTTCCGCTCGAGGTGTTCGACGCCGTGCGCGGCGCGTGGCCTGAGTACAAGCCGATGTCGGTGCGCATTTCGGCGGTCGACTGGGCACCTGGTGGGATGGAGCCGGCCGATTCGGTCGAGGTGGCGCGGCTGCTCAAGGCGCACTCCTGCGACATCACTGACGTCTCCGCCGGCCAGACCGTGGCCGACGCGAAGCCGCAGTATGGCCGCCAATTTCAGACGCCCTTTGCCGACCGGATTCGCCACGAGGTGGGGATCGCAACGATGGCCGTCGGCAACATCTCGTCGTATCAGGACGTGAACACGATTCTCGCAGCGGGCCGCGCAGATCTATGCGTCCTGGCGCGGGCGCACCTGTGGGACCCCTACTGGACACGTCACGCAGCCTACGAACAAGGCTATCCGCTTCCCTGGCCCGATCCCTACGCGACGCTCAATAAATACAAACCCAGACCCTCTTAAATGAGAGAGAGCACGGAGCAGGGAGCAAGGAGCAAGCTTATCATCGGAGCGTACTGCTCCGTGCTCCCTGCTACCTAGAAACCTATGCCAGTTACCTACTCCGCCCTGGCCTGCTCGAACACGACGAGACCCTCTTCGTCATCATCCATCAGATCTACGAGCTGTGGTTCAAGGAAGTCCTGCACGAGCTCGACTACCTGCAGAAGCTGCTGCGCTCGAACGACACGCCGCTGGCCGGCGCCACGCTCAAACGCATTCTGACGATTCTCAAGACGCTGGTCGCGCAGATCGACGTGCTGGAGACGATCACGCCGCTCAACTTTCTGGCGTTCCGCGACCGGCTGGAGTCGGGTAGCGGCTTTCAGTCGCATCAGTTTCGCGAGATCGAGTTCATGCTGGGCAAAAAGGGGCGGCCGTCGTTCGAGCGCTATCCGGAGGGCAGCGAGAACCGCAAGCGGGTCGAGCGGCGGTTCAGCCAGCCGACCCTGTGGGATGCATTCCTTGACTACCTGACGGCCAACGGATACCGCGTCCCGAAGACCTTGCTGCAAAGAGATTACAGCAAGGTCTCCGAGCCGTCACCCGAAGTACAGCGGATTCTCGTTCGTCGATCTCGATGAGGGGTTCATGGAGTGGCGGTACCGGCACGTGAAGATGGTGCAGCGCACGATTGGAACGAAGCAAGGAACTGGAGGCTCCGCCGGCGCCGAGTATTTAATGAAGACGCTGAACCAGCCCGCGTTTCCGGATCTCTGGGCAATTCGGGCTGAGTTGTGATGGCGGCGAAGAGAAGCGGCGGCGAAGAGAGGCGGCGGCGAAGGGCGGCAAATACATGATCGATCCGGAGCAGCTCGCAACGCATTACAGCCGGTTTCGAGTCACCGAACGGATCCTTCTGACCGGCCATTCCCACCAGGCGTGGCCCGATGTCGCGTTTGAGGCGCAGCAACAAGCGTGGCTGGATGCAGCCGAGTATGTCGATGATGTGTGGGAAAAGGCGTTCGAGAAGGCGAACGAGGTGCGGCGCGGGTTCGCTCGGCTCATGGACGACTCCCCCGATCGCATCGCGCTCGCGCCTAACACACATGAGCTGGTCGTGCGGTTCCTCTCGGCTCT
>WNFR01000737.1_pt1 | contig 45565 bp, 40 predicted proteins | sample 5400221 | NCBI WGS metagenome assembly WNFR01 (sample SAMN13153357, study PRJNA577476) | soil metagenome | isolation source: 40 cm soil under Madrone tree | place: USA:California | collected 2016-06-14 | reverse complement strand
TGGGGAAAAGCTCGAAATCGAGCGAAACCTCCGCTGAAACGCGGTAGTCGGGTGGTGGTCCTGAGTTTATCGATGACCTTAGCGGCTTCGTGACTTCACCGGCGATATCGTCGCGATCGCGATCAGGCAAAACCGGCGACCGTCCCCGCGAAAATCGCCAGCCCCAGCCACTGGTTGTGCAGGAACGCGCGAAAGCAGGCATCGCGCTGCCGCTGCCGGATCAGCCGGACGTGATACACGGCACAGCCGGCCGCCGCCAGCCAGCCCACTGCAAAGCCCGGTCCCAGCCGCTCGCTCCACGCGAGCGCCGCCATCGCCGACAGGTAGATCGCGTAGCACAGCGCGACCATCGCCACATCGGCGCGGCCGAACAGGATCGCCGACGAACGAAGACCGAGCTTGACGTCATCGTCGCGGTCGACCATCGCATATTCGGTGTCGTAGGCGATCACCCAGAAGAAATTGGCCGCCAGCATCCACCAGGCCGCGGCCGGCAGCCGCCCCTGGACCGCGCAAAACGCCATCGGAATTCCGAACGAGAACGCAATCCCCAGCATCGCCTGCGGCAGCGCGAAAAACCGCTTGAAGTACGGATAGGCAGCGGTCACCGCAATCGCCACCACCGCCGCCAGGCGCGCGGCCGCGTTCAGCCACAGCAGCGTCACTGCGGCTGCCGCGGCCAGCACGGCGGCTACCGCCAGCGCCTCGCGCGAAGAGACGGCGCCGGTGGCGACAACCCGCTGCGCGGTGCGCTTGACGTGCGCATCGAACCGGCGGTCGGCCACGTCGTTGATCGCGCAGCCGGCCGACCGCATCAGCCAGGTACCGACGACGAAAATCGCCGCCAGCTGCCAGCCGGGCCAGCCGTGCGCGGCGAACCACAGGGCGGTCAGCGTCGGCCACAGCAGCAGCAGCGTGCCGACCGGCCGGTCGAGCCGGGTCAGCCGTCGGTACAGCCGAAGGCGTTGCAGCCAACGGTGCGACGTTGTGGCGGCGGTGTCCATCGCGGGCCTTTGGGGAATGCTCAAGCGGCCTCGATCGCCGCATCGAGCTTTTCGACGCCGTCCAGCGTGCAGTCCAGGATCGCCTGCCGCAGCGACTCCACCGCTTCGGTCCGCGTGAACGAGCGGCGCCACGCCAGCACCACGCGCCGGTGCGGCGGCGGATTTCTGAACGGCAGGTAGGCGACCAGCGACTGCCGCGAAACCCGCGCCGGCATCGCAGTGCGGGGCATCACGGTAATGCCGATGCCGGTAGCCACCATCTGGCGGATCGTCTCCAGCGAGGAGCCTTCGAACGTGCGCTGCATGCCTTCGGGCGACTCCGTGTCGCGCGACCGCTCGGGGCACACATCGAGCACCTGGTCGCGAAAGCAGTGTCCGCTGCCCAATAGCAGCATCGTTTCGTTTTCCAGGTCGGCGCTGGCGATCGCCTTGCGGCGCGTCCACGCATGCCGGCGCGGCACCGCGATCACGAACGGCTCGTCGTAGACCGCCTGCACCGACAGCCCGCAGGGCGGCAGCGGCAGCGCCATGATCGCCACGTCGATCTCGCCATTGCGCACCTGCTCGATCAGCTTCAGCGTGAAGTTCTCGCTCAGCAGCAGCTGCATCTGCGGAGCCTTGCGCTGCAAATGGCGGATCAGCCCGGGCCACAGGTACGGGCCGATCGTGTAGATCGTGGCCACCCGAAGGGGCGCGGCGAGCGGGTCGCGGCCCTGGCGCGCGATCTCGCGCACCGCCGAGGCCTCGTCGAGCACGCGCTTGGCCTGCGTCACGACCCGCTCGCCGACGTCGGTCAGCGCGACCTGCGAGGCGCGCCGCTCGAACAGCCGCACGCCCAGCTCCTCTTCGAGCTTGCGGATCGCTACCGACAGCGTCGGCTGGCTCACATGACAGGCACCGGCGGCGCGGCCGAAATGACGCTCGCGTGCCAGCGCGACCACGTATCGGAGCTCCGTCAGAGTCACGGGGTCAGGGCCGTATGTTGCACGCGCCGCGCCCTACGCATCCAGGAATTCGGTGGCCTGCGGCAGCCAGCGTTGCACATGCCGGCGAGCCGCCTGCGGATGCTGCAGCAGCAGGGCGGCGGCGGCCTGCCGTGCCCGCTCGAGCAGCTGCTGGTCCCGCTCCAGATCGGCAAAGCGCAGCAGCGGCAGTCCCCATTGGCGTGCGCCCAGGAACTCGCCGGGGCCGCGCAGCCTGAGGTCCTGCCGCGCGATCTCGAACCCGTCGTTCGAGTCGAACACGATTTTCAGCCGCTCGCGCGCGGCCTCGCTCAAGGGTTCGTCGTACAGCAGCACGCAGGCGCCCCGCTGCGTGCCTCGGCCGATCCGCCCGCGCAGCTGGTGCAGCGTGGCCAGTCCGAAGCGTTCCGCATCCTCGATCACCATCACATTCGCGTTCGGAACGTCGACCCCGACCTCCACCACCGTGGTGGCCACCAGCACGTCGATTTGCCCCTGCACGAACGACTGCATCACGGCCGATCGCTCCCGCGGCGCCAGGGCCCCGTGCAGCAGTCCGATCCGCAGCTCCGGCAAGCTGGCGCGGGTGTCCTCGAAGACGCGAATCGCGGCGCTCGCCTCGGTATTTTTCCCCTCCTCGATGCTCGGGCAGACCCAGTAGGCCTGCCGCCCGGCCCCCACCTCGGCCCGGATCTTCTGCAGCACCTCGTCGCGGCGACGGCGAGCGACCAGCTTGGTCGCGACCGGCTGGCGCCCGGGCGGCAGCCGGTCGATCACCGAAACGTCCAGGTCCGCCAGGTACGTCATCGCCAGCGTGCGCGGGATCGGCGTGGCGCTGAGCATCAGCAGGTGAGGAGCAAAGGCCGCGTCGCGCAGTGCCAGCCGCTGCGCCACGCCGAACCGGTGCTGCTCGTCGACGATCGCAAGGCCCAGGTTCGCGAAGCGAACTTCACGCTGCACCAGCGCATGCGTGCCGATCGCCAGGCGGGCACGACCCTGCTGCAATGCCTGCAAGGCCGAGCGCCGCTCGGCCGCCCGCAGCCGGCCGGTCAACCACACCGCCTCGATTCCCAGCGGCGCCAGCCACTGCTCGATCCGCAGGAAGTGCTGCTCGGCCAGCAGCTCGGTTGGAGCCATCAGCGCGGCCTGCCAGCCCGATTCGATCGCGCGCGCCGCCGCCAGTGCCGCGATCACGGTTTTGCCGCTGCCGACATCGCCCTGGATCAGCCGGTTCATCGGCACCGAGGCGGCCAGATCGCGCTCGACCTCGGCCCACACGCGCCGCTGAGCCGCCGTCAGCGCGAACGGCAGCGACCGCAACAACTTGCCCGTCACCCCCGCCCGATCCGCATCGGCCTGCACGGCCGGCGCCGCGCGCCTCTGGCGCTCCTGCCGCGCTCTGCGCAGCGCCAGCTGCTGTGCCAGCAGCTCGTCGAACTTCAGCCGTTCCCACATCGGATGTCGCCGTTCCGCCAGCGCCTGCAGGTCGGTTCGCAGCGGCGGATGGTGCAGGAAGCGCAGCACGGTTGCCAGGTCCGGCAGGCCGTGTTCGATCCGCACGGCCTCCGGCAACGTATCGTCCAGCACCGCCGTAGTGAGCAGCCGGTCGATCCGGCGCCTGATCCATGCCTGGGGCAGGCCCTCCGTCGTGGGGTAGACCGGAGTGAGCCGATCCGGAAGCGCCGCGTCATCGGCCGCGCGCAACTGCGGGTGAACCATCTCGACGCCCGCCCAACCGCCTCGCACCACGCCCATCGCGCGGATGCGTCGGCCCGCCTCGAGCAGGGTCTGGTGCGACGGAAAAAAGTGCAACAGCCGCACGATCAGCTCGCCGCTGCCGTCGCGCAGCGTTGCAACCAGCTGGCGGCGGCCCCGGAACACGACCTGGCAGGCCTCGACCACGGCCTCGACCTGGGCCTCCTCGCCAGGCACCAGGTCCCGGATCGCGGTCAACGTCGATTCGTCGCGATAGCGCTGCGGGGTATGCAGCAGCAGGTCCCAGTCACGCGTCAGGCCCAGCTTCTGCAGCAGCTGCGCCGCGCGCGCGCCGGCACGGGCTTGCCCGCCGAAGCGCGCAGCGCGAAGGCGGGTCGGCTCTCGTGTGACCAGGGCTCGTTGGCTCGCGCTCAAAGCACCAGGATCGCTTCGACCTCGAACTGCGCGCCGCGCGGCAGGCTGGCCACGCCGATCGTCGAGCGCGCCGGATAAGGCTTCGGCATCAGTTCCGACATGATGTCATTGACCTGCCCGAATTTGGAAAGGTCGGTCAGGAACAGCGTCAGCTTGACCACGTCGGCCAGCGAGCCGCCGGAAGCCCGCGCCACCGCCTCGAGATTGCGAAAGGCCTGCCGCGCCTGGGCGCCGAAGTCGTCGCCGGCCAGCGACTGCGTGGCCGGGTCCAGCCCGATCTGGCCGGACAGGAACACGACCAGCCCGGTCTTGACCGCTTGCGAATAGGGTCCGATCGCGGCCGGAGCGTTCGGCGTCGTGATCATCTGCTTGTTCATCCTCCGTCTCCCCGGTCGATGGTTGGCCGCGGCCCGGCCGACGGCCTGGTCCGCTTGCTGTGGCGTTGCATTCTAGTGAACCCGTCGCCGAGACCGGCCGTTGACCCCCATTAGAGGCCCATTTTGGGCGACCGGGCCGGAGCGGCCCCGGCATCATCCCCACGGGCGGGCCATGTTCCCGTCAATTGATGAGTCAAGCGTGAAATCAGCCGACCGACACGAACAGGCAGCCATCCTGCAGATCGCCGACATCAAGCCGGCCAATCCGCGCCAGCGGCTGCGCCTGGGCGAGCTGCTGGTGGCCCAAGGCGTGCTGACGCCGGCGCAGCTCGAAGGCGCGCTGAACGAGCGCAAGCGCAGCGGGCGTCGGCTGGGCCGGATCCTGGTCGAGGACGGAATCGCCACCGAAGAGGCGATCGCCCGGGCACTGGCCGTTCAATTGCACATTCCGTACCTGGAGCTGAGCCTGCAAGCGATCTCACCCGCGGTGAGCCGTCTGCTGAACGAGGCGCAGTCCCGGCGCTTTCGGGCGATTCCGATCGACGAAGCCGGCTCCGCGATCCGGGTCGGCATGGCCGACCCGCTCGACTACCAGTCCTACGACGAGATTCAGCGGTTGCTGGGCCGGCATCTGGACCTTGTGGTCGTCACCGAGTCGCGCCTGGACGCCACGCTGGACCGGCTGCACTCCCGCAGTGACGAAATCTCGGGCCTGGCCCGGGAGCTCGAACAGGAAATGCAGATCGACACCGCCGACGCCGAGGAAGCCGCCACCGGTGCGGCGCTGGACGAGGCGCCGGTGGCCAAGCTGCTGCAATCGCTGTTCGACGACGCGGTGCGGTCGCGTGCGTCCGATATCCACGTGGAGCCGCAGGAGCGCAAGTTGCAGATCCGGTTCCGGATCGACGGCATGCTGGTGGTCCACACGGAGGCCGAAAGCCGGATCGCGCCGGCCGTCGTACAGCGGCTGAAGCTGTCGGCCGGACTGGACATCGCCGAGCGGCGGCTGCCCCAGGACGGCCGCTTCGTGGTGCGCGTGCGAGGCCACACGCTGGACCTGCGGATGTCGACGATGCCGACGCAGTACGGCGAGTCGGCCGTTTTGCGACTGCTGCCCCACGACGGCGGGCTGCTGGAACTGGACCGCCTCGGCATGCCGGCTGCGATCCTGGCCAAGGTGTGCGAATTCATCTCGTTGGCGCACGGCATGCTGCTGGTCACCGGTCCGACCGGCTCGGGCAAGACGACCACGCTGTACGGGGCGCTGGCCCGGATGAATTCCCCCGATGCCAAGATCGTCACGGTGGAGGACCCGATCGAGTACCGGCTGCCCGGGATCACCCAGGTCCAGGTCAACGAGAAGATCGGCCTCGGATTTTCGACGGTGCTGCGCTCGACGCTGCGGCAGGATCCGGACATCGTGCTGGTCGGAGAGATGCGCGACAAGGACACGGTCGAAACCGGCCTGCGCGCAGCCATGACCGGGCACATGGTGCTATCGACCTTGCACACCAACGACGCGGCTTCGACGCCGATCCGCCTGCTCGACATGGGCGCTCCGCGCTACCTGATCGCGACCTCGCTGCGCCTCGTGCTGTCGCAGCGCCTGGTGCGAGCCGTCTGCACGCAGTGCACGCGGCCGTATGCACCGACCGCGCAGGAGAGCGCGTTTCTGCAGGCGTTCGGCGGTGCCGGCGACGCGATTGCCAAGGGTGCCGGCTGCCCGCAGTGCAAAGGTACCGGCTTTCTGGGCCGCCTGGGCGCCTACGAACTGCTCGACATGACGCGAAGCGTGGTTGCGGCCCTGAACAGCGCCGACACGCAGGCCTACATGGATGCCGCCCATTGCGAGATCGGCCAGCTTTCACTGGCCAACCACGTGTGCGAACTGGTTCAGAGTGGCCGCACCACGGTCAGCGAAGCGATGCGCCTGATCGGGCACTCGCATGAGGCGGGCTGAGGCGACGCCCCCCGCTTAACCGAGTCACGCCATGCCGCTTTTCGCTTACGTCGCGCGCGACGCCCGCGGAGCCCGGATCGAGGGCCGCCTGGAGGCCGCGACCCCGACACTACTGGCCGACACGCTGGCGGCGCAGGGCACATTACTGGTGCGCGCCGACCTGTGCTCCGAAGACGGCGAAGGCGTGAGCGCGTTCTTCGACCGCACATTCGGCGCCGGGATCGAGATCGACGATCTGCTGTTGTTCTGCCGGCAGCTTGCCACCTTGCTGAAGGCTGGCGTGCCGCTGCTCAGGTCGCTGCAGGGGCTGACCGAATCGGCCGCCAAAGTGAGCTTCGCCCGGTTGCTCGAGCGCCTCAGGCTGCAACTGGAGGGTGGACGGCAATTGTCGGCGGCGATGCAGCGCGAGGAGCCGATCTTTTCAGGTTACATGATCAGCATGGTCCGGGTCGGCGAGGTGACCGGCCGGATGCACGAAGTGTTCATGGGCCTGCATGCGCAGCTCAGCTTCGAGCGCGAGAACCGCGAGCAAGTGCGTTCCGCGCTGCGCTACCCGATGTTCGTGCTGTGCGCGGCCGCGGCCGCGCTGGTGGCGCTCAACATCTTCGTGATTCCGGCATTTGCCAAGGTCTACAGGGGCCTGCATGCCCAGCTGCCGCTGATCACCCAGGTACTGATCGCCGTGTCCGACTTCTTCGTGCATTCCTGGGCGCTGCTGCTGGGTCTCGTTGTGGCAGCCGCAGGGGGACTGGCCTGGGCGCTGCGCACCGAGGCCGGACGCCGGATCCGCGACGAGTGGCTGCTGCGACTTCCGATCTTCGGGTCGCTGGTTCACAAAGCGGCACTGGCCCGATTCACGAAGAGCTTCGGCCTGGCACTGGACGCCGGCATCCCGGCCGTCGATGCGCTGCAGGTCGCGGTGGAGACGACCGGCAACATCGAACTGGCCGAGCGGATCGGCCAGATGAAGGCTTCGGCCGAACGCGGCGAGACGCTGGCCAAGTCGGCGCGCGCCACGGGCGTTTTCACGCCCACGATCCTGCAGATGGTCGCGGTGGGCGAGGAAACCGGCGCGCTCGGGGAGATGATGAACGAAGTGGCCGACTACTACCGCAAGGAAGTCGAGTACGCGGTGAGGGGCCTGGCCGCCAAGATCGAGCCGATCATGATCGTCCTGATGGGTGTCATGGTGCTGGTGGAGAATATGAACGCCGCAGTTGCACCCCGCGACCAGCGGGGCTTCACCCTGGTCGAGCTGATCGTCGTGATCCTGATCATCGGGATCCTGTCGGCGATAGCGCTGCCGCGCTTCATCGACATGGGCAAGGATGCCCGGATGGCCAAGGCGCAAGCGATCATGGGCGCAGTGCGCTCGGCTTCCCAGGTCGTGCGGGCCGCCGCGCTGGTGCGCAGCGCGACCGGCGCCACGAGTACCGTTCAGGTCGACGGCCTGAGCATATCGACGAACTACGGGTATCCGCAGGCGCTCGGGGCGAACGGCATCGTCGACGCGGCCGGTCTTGACTCCTCGGTGGCCAACAACGATCAGGTCACCATCAGCGCGGGCGGTGCGACGGGCGGCACCGCCATCACGATCCAGATCGCGGGTGCCGCCACTGCCACCACCTGCCAGGTCTCGTACACCTCGCCAAGTACGGCAACTGGAACCACCTCGGTTCCGATTATCGCGCTGGCCACAGCCGGGTGCTGATCCCGCCGGGGGCCTTGGCGGCGCTGGGCGCCGTCCCGCCCCGGGCGTTTTCTGGCAAGCGGCGCCCTCCGCCAGTGAGAGCGCCGCTTTTTTACTTCCATGAGTCCGAGCCGCTTCCCCCTGCCCGCATCGTGCGCCGGATTCACGATGCTGGAGCTCATTATCGTGATCCTGATCGCCGGCATCCTGTCTTTCATGGCGATCGGGCGGCTGAATGACACCGGCGAAGTCAATGCGCACGGTTTCGCCGAGCAGATCGCCAGCACGCTGCGCTTTGCGCAGGAAGCAGCCGTGTCCCAGCGCCGGCTGCTGTACGTCAATGTCAACGCAAGCACCGGTCTGGTCAATGCGTGCCTGGATTCCTCCAATGCGTGCGCGCAGCCGCTCGCGGCGCCCGGGGGCTTTTTGCCCGGGGGAGGCAGCCTGAGCGTGCAGGCGCCCGGGGGGGTCGTGCTGAGCACCAATGCCGCGCAATTTTCATTCGACGGGCTGGGGCAGCCCTCGACCAGCACGCAGATCCAGATCCACGCAACCGCCTCCGATGGGCAGCAGTTCACGGTGACGGTCGAGCCGACCTCGGGCTATGTGCGCCGGTCCTGAGCGCATGCGGGCCCAGCGCGGCACCTCGCTGGTGGAGGTGATCATCTTCGTGGTGATCGTGTCGATCGCCGTCGTCTCGGTCGTCAGCGCTCTATCGCTGGCCGTGCGCCAGTCGGGTGATCCCCTGGTCCAGCGGCAGACGCTGGCGATCGCCGAGTCGCTGATCCAGGAGATCGACAGCCAGCCGTATGCACAGAAGGATCCGTACAACCCGACCGGACCGGACGACGCGATCGGCCCCGAGACGGGCGAAACCCGGGCCGGCTCGCCGCTGCCGTTCGACAACCCGAACGATTACTCCGGCTATTCGGAGACCGGCATCGTGGCGCCGGACGGCACCGCCGTCGCCGGGCTGGGCACCTACTCGGCCAGCGTAGTCGCCACCCAGCAATCGATGGGCAATGTGCCGACCAGCGACGGCCTGCTGGTGGTCGTGACGGCGACCGGACCGGACGGACAGCCGGTCACGCTGACCACCTTTCGAGCGCGGTACGCGCCATGAGCGGGCCGCGCCCCGGTCGGCACGCGCAGGAGGGCTTTACGCTGCTCGAGCTGGTGATCGTGATCGCGATCCTGGGCATCCTGTCGGCCTCCGTCAGCGTGTTCATCGCCAACCCGGTGCGCGCCTATTTCGAAACGATCGATCGGGCCACGCTGACCGCCGCCGGCAACTCGGCGATCCGGCGGATCGTGCGCGAGGTTCAGGGCGCCGTGCCCAATTCAGCTCGGATCACGGCCAGCGGCGGCACGACCTTCCTCGAGTTCGTTCCGATCGTCGACGCCGGCCGCTACCGCGCCGCAGCCAGCAACAACTATCCGACCCAGAACGATCCGCTCGTCGTCACCGACTCGACCGACAGTTCGTTCCAGGTGCTGGGGCCAACGGTCAACGTCCCGACCGGCTCCCAGTTGGTGGTCCTGAACCTGGGATATGGCAATGCAAACCTGTACTCGGGAACCAATATCCGCACCTTGACCAGCATCGGCGCAGCGCTGCAGACGATCACGTTCATGTCCACCACCGCGTGGCCCGGCGATTCGCCCGGCTACCGCTTCTACATCGTCAACGGGGCCGTGACCTATGCCTGTACGCCGAACGCGAGCGGAACCGGTACCCTGAAGCGCTACTCCGGCTACGCGATCCAGGCGTCTCAGCCGAGCGCGACGAGCAGCGCCCCGCTTTCGAGCGCAACCAGCAGCCTGGCGCTGGACGACGTCACCGGGTGCACGTTCACGCCGGGTCCGGCCTCGGTCGACCTGAACGCAGTCCAGATGGCGCTGCAGCTCACCCGCAGCGGCGAGACGGTGTCGCTGTATTCGCAGGTTCATGCACCGAACAACCCATGAGCAAGCCCCCTCACCCCCGGCCCCTATCCCGCTGGCGCAGGAGAGAGGAGCAGTACGTCCCCTCGGCCTCCGGACGAGTGGAGCCTTACCTTCCCCCTCCTTCTGAAAAAGGGGAGCCTTACCTGCCCTCTCCCTCTGGAAGAGTGGAGCCTTACCTTCCGTCTCCCTCTGAAAAAGGGGAGCCCTGCCTGCCCTCTCCCTCCGGAAGACGGTTCGTGGGCGAGGACGGCTTCGCGTTCATCGCAGCCCTGTTCCTGCTGGTCGTGCTGGGCGCCTTCGTCGGGTTCGTGATCACGATCTCGATGAACGCTCAGACCAGCGGCGCGCTGGCCGTGCAAGGCACACGCGCGTACCAGGCGGCCCGCGCCGGCGTCGAATGGGCTACGTACCAGATCCTGGATCCGCGCCAGGCGATCAACGGCTCCGTCAATACGCCTCCAGCGTGCTTCGCCTCGCCGTCCACGCCAACGCTTCCGGGCGACCTCGGGCAATTTTCGCTCACGGTCGCCTGCACGCGCTACCCGGACAGCGGCGCCAGTCCCAACTACTACGAGGAAACGAGCCGCCGGGTGGCCGTCTACGACGTCACCGCCACCGCCACCCAGGGCACAGCCGGGGCGGCCGACTACGTCGAACGGCAGATCCAGGTACGCATCGAGCACTGCAAGGATCCGAACGCAGCCTCACCGGCCTATGTGTGCCAATGACCATTGCGGACGCGAGCTGATGCAATCGCGTATCGCTCCGAGCGGCTCGTCCCGGCCCGGTGCCCACGTCTTCCGGACCATCGCGGGCCTGTGCATAGCGCTCTCGCTGCTCGCCGCCGTGGCGCCAGTGCTGGCGGCGGTCGCCTACGTCAACTCTTCGTCATCCTCGCTTGGCTCGTCCGGAACCTCTTCCGTCACGATGACCGCGCCATCCGGGCTTGTCTCGGGCGACGTCATGGTCGCATGGGTCGCGCAGGACACGAGCGAGCTGCCCGCCGTGAGCGCGGCGCCGTCGGGCTGGACCCAGGTACTGGAGCAGGACGACGGCAGCTCGATCGGCACCGCGGTCTACTACCGGGTCGCGACGTCGTCGGACGTGGCGGGGACGACGAACTACACCTGGTCCTTCCAGCAGTCGGCCCGCTCCGGCGGCCTCATCGTGGCGTTCAGCGGGGTGTCCACCACGTCCCCCGTCGTTGCGAGCGCCTCGCAGGCGAACGGCGCGTCGGGGTCTTACACGGCGCCCTCGATCACGCCGGGGGTCGCGAACACGATGCTGCTCGCGCTGTTCGCGGCCGACTCCGGCAACGCGACTATGGCCACCCCCGCCGGAACGACCTCCGCCTTCGCGGGGTCCACGGGGGCCGGGCCCAACGGCATCGCGATCGGCGTGTTCTACGAGCCGCTGAGCGCGTCGACGGCGACGGGTCAGGTCCAATCAAGCGGCAACAACTCGGCCACGAACGTCGGAGCCACGCTTGCCCTGCAGCCTGCCGCCGGGGGCGGTGGCGGCGGCTCCGCCGCCTCCGGGTTCAATGCGGTCGACGGCTATCTTTCCAGCTACCCGGCAAGCACCGCGGCTCAGAGGATCTACACCAAGCTGGCCGGCACCGGGTTCACGCTGAACGTGGCCGCACTGAACAGTGCGACCCCGACCCCCGGCCTGCTGTCGCCGGCCTACGTATCGGGCACCAACAAGGTGACGGTGGACCTGGTAGACGACAGCGACGGGTCGTGCGCCGCCTCGTGCGCCGGGTCGACCTGCCAGGCCAAAGCGGCGCTCGCCACGCTGACGACGAGCTTCGTCAGTGGCGATTCCAGCTACAAGAAGGGGCTGTCGTTCACACTGGCCGATGCCTATCCGAACGTGCGCGTCCGGGTCAAGGACGCCAGCAATTCGCCCACCGTATACGCCTGCTCGGTCGACCACTTTTCAGTGCGGCCGACCTCGCTCACCGTCACGTCCAGCGCGAACGCGGACCCGAGCGGCGCGAGCGCGACCGCTACGCCGGTCGTGAAGGCGGGTGCGACCTTCGCGCTGACCGCGACCGCGGTCGCCGGCTACAGCGGAACGCCATCGGTCAACGGCAGCGCCGTTACCGTCAATCCGCTCAGTCCAGGCGTTGCCAGCGGCAGCTTCGGCGCAACCAACGCATCCAATGGGGTCGCCACCGGCAACTTCACCTATTCGGAGGCCGGCTACTTCACCCTGAACACCGACGCTGTCTATGACCAGAGCTTCACGTCCGTCGATCAAGCGGGCGATTGCACAGCGGACTATTCCAACACGCTGGTCAACGGAAAATATGGCTGCTACTTCGGCAACTCCGCTACAACCGCCTTCGGCCGATTCGTTCCGGACCACTTCGCGATCACCGCCGGCTCGGTCACGCCCGCCTGCGGCAGCTTTACGTACTTCGACCAGGACGGCTTCGTCACGACCTTCACGTTGACCGCGCAGAACTCGTCCAACGCAACGACCCTCAACTACACCGGCTCGTTTGCCAGGCTCGGGCTGATCGCCTGGGCCGGGTACGTCTTCACGGGCGATACGGCCACGCCCTCGGCCAGCGCGACTGCGCCGACCGGCAGCTGGAGCAACGGCGTGGCCAGCATCAGTGCCGAGCACCAGGTGCTGGTGCGGCCGACGACGACGCCGGCGGCGCCTGTGAGCGTGACGGTGTCGGCGCGGCCGGTCGATCCGGACGGGGTCACGACGGCAGCGCCGACTGCGGTGATGTCGGCTGGCACGCCAATGCGCTTCGGCGTGCTCGCGGTGGGAAGCGCATACGGCTCCGACCTGCTGACGCTGCGGCTGCCCGTCACCGCGATGGTCTGGAACGGAACCGGGCTGGTGACCAACTCGGCCGATACGTGCACCGGAGCGGTGCTTAGCAACGCCAGCATCGCGCTGGGCAACCTGGTGCAGAAGCCGGGCACCAGCGGATCGTTTTCCACTTCGGTTCAAGCTTCCCCGACGCTCGCCTCCACGTGGTCGCAAGGCACCAGCTCGATCGCGCTGGCGGCGCCCGGCACCGCGGGCACCGCGCAGATCGCGCTGAATCTCGGGTCAGGCTCGGCGGACGCCTCCTGCATCGGCTGGAGCGTCGCCTCGACCGGATCGCACCTGCCCTGGCTGCGGGGCAACTGGTGCAGCTCCGGGTATGCGAGCGATCCGTCTTCGCTGGCGAGCTTCGGGACCGGCGCCACGCCGTTCGTGTACTTCCGCGAAAACCACTGACCGCCGAGCCGCAGCCCGGACGGGGCCGCCGGCGGGCGTCCGAGGCCGTTCCTGAGGGCGTTTTCAGGGCCTTTGGGGGGTCTTTTTCCGTCATGGCGCGCCGCAATGCATGCCTAGGATGGGGCACCAAGGACCATCGGCGCGAACCACCGGCATCAAAAACGCGCCAACGCGATGCGGGGCTTGTGAATGCTGCAAACGAACTGGCTGCGTGTGCTGCCCTGGCGTGCGCTCGGACGCGGTCGCCGCACGTCCGAACAGGTCGGCGTTTACCGGACTTCGACCGGCCTGATCGCTGCGCGCGTTCGACTCGACGGGGACGACGGTTGCAGCGTCGAACAGCTTGAGACAGCCGACCTTAAGAACCAGCGCGACGAGGCCGCCGTCGGCCAACTGGCTCGCAGCGGCATCCTGAGCCGCGCACCGGTGATCCTGGTGCTCGGCCCGGAGCACTACAACACCTTTCCGCTGCCCGCGCCATCGGTGCCGTCGGCCGAAATGCGCGATGCGCTGCGCTGGAAACTGCGCGATGTGCTGCCCTACGCGCCGGAGGACGCCGTGATCGAGTTCGTCCGCCTCGCGCACGCCACCGATTCAAACGCAGCCGAGAGCCTGCTCGCAGTGGCGGCGCAGCGCCGCCTGGTCGCACAGGCGTCCGCACCCTTTCTGGCAGCCGGCGCAGACGTGCAGGCGGTCGACATTGCGGAAATGGCGCAACGCAACCTGCTGATCCGGCTGCCGGGAGCCGAAGAAGGTCGCGCACTGCTGGGACTGGACGAGTCGTCGGCGCTGCTGACGGTAGTTCATCAGGGTGCGCTGTGCCTTGCACGCCGGATCCAGATTCCGCCCTCGCTGGGCACCGAGGACGAGGATCCGGAGCACGTGGCCACACGCATCGCCACCCAGGTGCAGCGCTCGCTCGAGGTCGTCGAGCGCCAATCGGGTCTGGCGCCGGTGCGCACCGTATGGATTGGCCCGCACCCCTATTGCGCCCTGATCGCCCGTTGCACAGCCGAGCAGACCGGCCTCGAATGCCTGCAGCTCGACTTGCAGCAGGAGTTGGGCTTCGCGGCAACCGTCGCTGAGCTGCCGCCGGAGCAAGCCTGTGGCGCACCGATCGCGATCGGCGCTGCGCTGCGCAGCGAACACCCGGCGGCCGTCAATCGAACCGCCCGGGAAAGCTCCGCATTGTCCTGGCTGTCCAAGCTGAAAGCAGCTTGACGCGAACGGCGCACAAATGGCCCAGGACAACATCAATCTGCTCGAGCGCAAGGTGCCGGCCGGCCTGGCCTCGCGTTGGGGTCGCCGGTTGATCCTCGTTGGCGGATCGGTCGCGGCGCTGGGTGCGCTCGGCTGGATGGTGCAGAGCCGTGATCTGCACAGGATCCAGCAGGAGTTGAGCCGCGTGCAGGCCCAGACCGAGCGCCTGCAGCGCACGATGGTCGAGGTTCCCAGCCCGGAGGTCGCACTGGCCGGCCGGCTGGCGGCCGAAGAGCGCGAGGTCCAGGCGCTGGAGGCGGTGGCGCACACGCTGTCGACCGGCGGCCTGGCGCATGCGGCCGGGTTCGTCGGTCCGCTGCAGGCTTTCGGGCGCGCCACGACCGAAGGGGTCTGGCTGACTGGACTCACCCTGGATAACCGGCACGGTTCGATGGTCGTCGAAGGCCGCGCACTGGATGCTTCGCGCGTTCCGACGCTGCTGCAGACGTTCAAGGCCGAGCCGTATTTCGACGGCACGACCTTTTCCGCGATCGAGCTGACGGCTGGAACGGCCACCAGCGCGCTGGCCGCCGAGCGCGCGCTGAAATTCCGGATATCGACGCCCGCCTTCGCGCCGGGCGCTTCGGCGGGCATGCCCGCCGAATCGGTGCCGGGCGCTTCGGCGGAGAGCCAGTCGTGATCAAAGCCGATCAGGTGAGCGAATGGTGGGAGCGGCGCAAGCCGCGCGAGCAGCTGTTGGTGATCGCGGTAGCGGCACTGACGCTGCTGTTCGCCGCAGACGCGCTGCTGCTCAGGCCGCTGCGAATCCAGATAGCTGATTCCAGCAAGCGTCTGGCCGGCGCGCGCTCCGAGCTGGCCGCGCTGCAGCAACAAGTCGAGGAGCGCGATCGCGCCGGGAGCGAGCAGCTGCGGGCGCGCGAGGCCGACCTGAAGGCCAGGTTGGCGGCGGCCGAATCCGATGTCCGCAGTGCCCAGATCGACCTGGTCGCTCCGCAGAACATGGCGCGCCAGCTGGCAGCCATCCTGCAAAGGTTTCCGGAGCTGCGCGTGGTCGGGATGCAGTCGGAATCGCCGATGCCGTTCGACGACCGCGCGGACGGGAGCGGCAAGGTGCCGGTCAACGCCGAGGCGCGCGCCTCGATGCTGTACGAGCACGGGCTGGAACTGACCGTCGAGGGCAGGTACCTGGATCTGATCGCCTACCTGCAACAGCTCGAGCGCACCCCGTACAAGATCTATTGGCGCGACCTGGATCTGAAGGTCAATGCACAGGGCGTGCCCGTCACCAAGGTTCGCTTCTTCACGCTCTCCAAGGGACCGAAATGGCTGACGCTGTGAGCCGCGCCTTCACGATGCTGATGGCGACCGGCCTGAGCGCCACAGCGTCGGCGGCAGGCATAGTCGATCCGACGCAGCCGCCACCGGGCTACGGCATGTCGCAGCACGCCAGCGATCCGCAATCCCCGGATTCGATCTCCCCGCCCCAGCCGGTTCGGCTGCAAATGATCGCGCGCGACGGATCGACGCGCCTGGCCGTCGTGAACGGCCATCGTGTCCGGCCCGGCGATGCGATCACGCTGGACGGCAAGAGCGTGAAAGTACTGGCGATCCACGACGATTCGGTTGAGCTGGATCGAGACGGACACCCTCAGATATTGGAACTCGTGCCGCATGTGAGACTGAAATGAAACGCGATTCGCATTCCCCGTTGTACGGACGACTGGTTCAGCTGCGCGGTCAAGACCCGCGCGAGGAGGCGCAGCCACGCTGGCCCTGGCTGATGCCATGGCTGCTCGCCGCAGTGGCCGTGGCGCTGACTCTGCTGCTGTCGGCCTGCGCAACATCGCAGCCGCCTGCCCCGAGTTCCGCCGCCAAACTGCTGCCGGAAATCCGCCAGGGCCTGGCCGAGCCATCGAAGCCGGCGGCGGAAGCGGTTCCGCCAGAGGTGTCGCGCGAGCTGCTGCCACCGGCTGACCTGTCGGTCTCCAAGCTGGCCGGCAAGCCCGCGGAACCGCGCTTCGACCTGAACGTGGTCGGGCTGCCGGTGGCCCAGGTGTTCGAGGCCCTGGCGCGCGACACGCGCTACTCGATCGCGGTCGATCCCGAGCTGAAAGCGTCGGTGACGGTCAGCCTGAAGGACGTGACGCTGATCGAGGCGCTGGAGACGCTGCGCGACCTGTACGGCTTCGAGTACCGGGTGCAGGGCAGCCGGATCTTCGTTCAGCAACCGGTCCTTCAGACCCGCGTGTTCCAGGTCAACTATCCAGTGACCAGTCGCTCCGGCCGCAGCGACTTGCGAGTGACGTCCGGCTCGATCACGCAAGGTGCTGGCAGCGGCGCTCCCGGAACGCCGGCCGGCTCGCCGCCGACGTCGTCGCCGGGCGGCGGGACTGGAGGCCAGGCGAGCCAGTTGTCGAGTCAAATCACGACCCAGACTCGCAGTGAGCTGTGGGTCGAGCTCGAGGCCTCGCTGAAGCTGCTGCTCGCGACCGATGCAGCCCATCCGGATGGCCGGCAACTGATCGTCTCGCCGCAATCGGGCCTGATCGTGGTGCGCGCGATGCCGGCCGAGTTGCGCCAGGTCGAGACCTACCTGCGGGCAATGCAGGTCAACGTCGAGCGCGAAGTGATGCTCGAGTCCAAAATCATCGAGGTCACGCTGACCGATACCAGCCAGAGCGGTGTGAACTGGGCCGCCTTTCACGCCGGAACCGGCGCGCGCGGCTCTGTGGGACTGACCACGCCAGGTTCACAGCTGCAGCCGAGCGGCGTGTTGCTCGACTCGCTGCTGGGCGTGAATCCGGGAGTGCAGGTAGTGCAACCGGCGACCGGAGCCTCGCCGCTGTTCGGTCTGGCCTTCCAGACGGCCAGCTTCGCCGCGTTGATGGAGTTCCTGCAGACCCAGGGCAACGTGCAAGTGCTGTCGAGCCCGCGCATTGCGGCGCTGAACAATCAGATGGCCGTCTTGAAGGTCGGGACCGACGATTTCTTCGTCACAGGGATTACCACCAACATTTCGTCTTCCTCCACGGCCAACGGTGCCGCGATCATCACGCCGACGATCACGGTGCAGCCGTTCTTTTCCGGCGTTGCGCTGGACGTGACACCCCAGATCGACGACGACGGCAACATCATCCTGCACGTGCACCCGTCGGTTTCGTCGGTCGTCGAGCGCAGCAAGGACGTCGACCTTGGCACGCTGGGCAAGTACACGCTGCCGCTGGCGTCGAGCACCGTATCCGAGACCGACACCATAGTGCGGGTGCGCGACGGCAACATCGTCGCAATCGGCGGGATGATGAAGGCGAACCGCTCGGACACGCGGGCCGGCGTGCCGGGCGCGGCCGACCTGCCCTGGCTGGGCCACCTGTTCAGCTCCACCCAGCATTCGCAGACCAAGCAGGAGCTGGTGATCCTGATCAAGTCCACGGTCGTGCATTCGCAGACCCAGCTCGATGCACTGCGCGAGGACGCGCTGCAGCGGCTGGGCGCTGCCGCCGACGCCTCCCGCCTGTGAACCCGCACCCATGTACCTGACCCATTTCGGACTGAACGCCGCGCCCTTCGCGCTGACACCGGATACCGCGTTCGCCTTCTCGTCGCGCGCCCAGCGTGAGGCGCTCGACACGCTGGTGCTGGCCGTTGACGGCGGCGAGGGTTTCATCAAGATCACCGGCGAAGTCGGCACCGGCAAGACGCTGCTGTGCCGCCGCTTTCTCGCTCACGCCGCGGGCTCGCCCGCAGAAGCACGTAATTCGGAGGCGGGCTTGCCCGCCGTAGCGCGCAGCGCGGAGGCGGGGTACCGCACCGCTTACATACCCAACCCATGCCTGAGCCCTCGGACACTGCTGCTGGCGATCGCGCGCGAGCTGAAGATACGGGTGGCCAACGTGAACTCCGACGGCGACATCCTGCAGGCGCTGAACCGTGCGGTGCTGCGGCTTGCCGCGCGTGGCTCGCGCGTCGTGGTGTGCCTGGATGAAGCGCAGGCGATGCCGGCTGAAACGCTCGAGTCGTTGCGGCTGCTTTCGAACCTGGAAACCGAGAAGCGCAAATTGGTGCAGGTGGTTCTGTTCGGGCAGCCGGAGCTGGACCACAAGCTGGCGCGCAACGACCTTCGCCAGTTGCGCACGCGGATCGCCTTTCACTACGAGCTGAGCGCCCTGTCGAGCGCGGAAACCGAGGTCTACCTGGCGCACCGCCTCAGGGTGGCCGGCAATCGGGGAGCAACTCTGTTCCCGGCCGATGTGGCGCGCGCGATTCACCATCACGCTCGCGGCGTGCCGCGGCTGGTCAACATCATCGCCCACAAGTCTCTGCTGCTCGCCTACGGGCAAGGCTCGGCGCGTATCACGCTGCGCCAGGTCCGCGCGGCCGCCAAGGACACACCGCAGGCGCACGGCGCCGGACTGCTGGCCCGCCTGCTGAGGCCGCGCTGGCTTCGCTTTCGAGCTGCCGCATGAGCGTGCTGAATACGATGCTGAGCGACCTGGAGCGCCGCGGCGCGCGCTCCACGCTGACGCTCGCGCCAACGGAAGCGGACCGCTTTGCGCCGCCCGCGGCGCTGCAGGACCCGCCCAAGCCCCGCGTGCGCAGGGTGCCTGCCAGGCCGGCCGTGCTGGTGGCGGCGGCCGTGGCCACGGCCGCAGCGGTGTGGCTCTGGCCCTCCTCCGCGCTGCCCCCCTTCGCGCTGCGCGCTTCGGAGGGTAACCGCGCTACCGAGGGGGCGCCCCAGGTCGCATCCGTTGCACCGCCTCCGGCGACACCGGATATCGCGGCAGCGTCCGCGGCGGTCGCTGTGCCGGTCGCGCCACCACCGACTATCGAGGCCGCGCCGACACAGCCGATGCACCCGCACACGCCGACACCCTCCTTCGCGCTGCGCGCTTCGGAGGGCAGGCCCTCCTTCGTGCTGCTCACATCCCCGGGCTTGCCCTCCGAGGCGCGCAGCGCGAAGGCGGGCCTGCCCTCCGAAGCGCGCAGCGCGAAGGAGGGCGTCGCGCAAAGTACGGCGCAAGCCGAGCTCAGGCGTGCCATCGAGCTGGTTGCGCGCGGACAAACGACCGAAGCGACCCGCTTGCTGGCCGATGCGCTGTCGCAGCGGCCGGACTGGAGCGATGCGCGCGCGACACTGGCTGCGTTGCAGGCCGAGGCCGGTGACCGGCGGCAGGCCCTTGCGACGCTGCTCGATGGTGTGCGGTTCGACCCGACCCGCTTTGCGCCCACCGCCGCCCAGCTGCAGGCGGAGCTGAACGACCCGGCTGGAGCACTGCTGGCGTTGGATCGGGTTCCGCCCGCGGCCCGTGATCAGTCCTACCACGCGCTGGCCGCTGCCATCGCCCAGCGCGCCGGCCGGCATCAAATGGCGGTCGCCGAGTACGGAGCTGCCCTCAGGTCCGTGCCGTCCAATGCGGTGGCCTGGGTCGGCCTGGGCGTGTCGCTGCAGGCCCTGGGACACGATGCCGAGGCGCTTGCAGCCTACCGCGGCGCCGCCCGCGAAACGCTCAGCGCCGAGTTGCGTCGCTTCGTGCAGTTGCGGATCAGCGCCCTGCAGGCCAGCGCGGCGCCCTAAGCGGCGGGGTCGGTTTCCAGGTACGCAATCAGCTCCGCTTGCGGCATGGGGCGCCCGAACAGGTAGCCCTGGGCCTGCGAGCAGCCGGCGCGCCGCGCCATTTCGAACTGCTCTTCGGTCTCGATGCCCTCGGCCACGACACGAGCGCCAAAATGGCGCCCGAGCGCAGTGACCGAGCGCAGGATCGCCATCGCGGCCGTGTCATTGGTCAGGCTGCGGATGAAGCCGCCTTCGATGTTCAGCCCGTCGGCGGGAAAGTCGCGCAGCAGTGTCAGGCTGCAGGAGCCGGTGCCGAACTGATCCAGCGCCACGCTGACGCCGGATTCGCGCAGGCGCTCCAGCCGGCGGATCGCCGCCTCGATCTCGGCGGGCTGGCGGCCCAGACTCGATTCGGTCACCTCGATCTGAAGCCGCCGGGCCGGCAGCCCGGTTTTCTGCAGGATCCGGGCGACCACGGTGTTCACATCCGAGCCGCGAAATTCGCGCGCCGACAGATTGACCGAAAGCCCGACCTCGCGCGGCCACGCCGCGGCGGCCGCACAGGACTGCGCCAGCATGGCTTCGCCGATCGGGACGATCAGTCCGCTCTCTTCGGCCAGGTCCACGAACTGCCCGGCCGGCAGAAGCCCGAAGCGGGGGTGCAGCCAGCGCAGCAGGGCTTCGACCCCGATCACGCGCCGGGTGCGCATGCTGACGCGCGGCTGATAATGGACCAGGAACTCGTTCGCCTCCAGCGCCTGGCGCAGATCCGACTGCAGCTGCAGGCGCCGCGTCTCGCGCTGGGCCACGACGGGGTCGAAGAACTGATAGAACCGCGTCGACGTCTCCCGCGCGAACTGCAACGCGCTGACCGCGCGCTGCATCAACGAATCGGCATCGGTGCCGTCGGCGGGGCACACCGCCACGCCCATCGTTGCGCTAAGGCGCACTTGCTGCCCTTCGATCCGCAGCGGCGCATCGACCACCTCGATCAGCTTGCGTGCCACCGGCGCGGCGTCGCTCGACGCGCGCAGATGCGTCAACACCACCGCAAACTCGCCGTCTCCGATCCGTCCGACCAGATCGCAACCCCGCACGGCCAGGCGCAATCGGTCGCCGATCAGCCGGGCTGCAAAGTCGGCCGCGCGAAACCCCATCGTCCCGCGCAATGCGGGCAGCTGTTCAACCCCCACCAGCAGCACCGCGGCCGGCTCGCCGGCGGCGCCATGCTCGATCGCCACTCGCGCGAGTTGCTCCTCGAACAGCCGCCGGTTCGGCAATCCGCTCGCCGGGTCGTAGCGCTCGGCGGCCAGCGCACTGGCTTGCGCCGCGGCGCGTTCGTGCACCTCGGAGATCAGTCGCTCGCTGGTCCACGCCAGTTCGTTGTCGCGCTCCGCAATCGCCCGCTCCAGCGCAAGCAGGCGGTCGGGCCCGCCCTCGCCGTCGGTACGCCCGGTGGGCGGTCGGGCCGGATCGCTGTGCTCGGTGTCGGACGAATGCATGTTGGACGGTCCCGTTCAAATGCAGCCGCACGGCCGCGTGGACGAACCAGCTGTCGATTGTCCGAGGCGAACGGCGCGTCGGGTCGCGCAATAACGGCACATTCGGGCCGAGTTTTCGTGGCGCTGATCGCCGGGCCGGCGAAGCCCCGAATTACCCTTCGCCTGCGGCCCAATTTGCGGCGCAGATCGCCTAACGAAGTCTCTTTTGGTGTCGAAGATCGAGGAATGGGTCGCAATCCGGCCCCAATCCGGGACCGACCCCTTGATCGTGTTTCTCGACTTCGACGGCGTGTTGCATCCGGACCCCTGTACCGAGGCGGTGCGGCTGTTCGAGAACGCGCCGCGCCTTGCGCACGCCCTGAGCGACTTTCCGCGCGCGGCACTGGTTCTGTCGACCGCGTGGCGCCAGGGCGCAACCTACGAGCAGCTGGTTGTGCTGTTACCCCCGGAACTGCGTCAAAAGGTGATCGGCGTAACCCCGAACTTCAGCGAATTCGCCTCCACCGCCGCGCTGATTCCTTACCGTCGCCAGGCCGAATGCATGCGCTGGATGCAACAGAACCGGCTCCAGGACGACGACTGGCTGGCGCTGGACGATCGGCCGAGCGGGTTCACCCCGTATTGCGAAAACCTGATCGGATGCCACCCGCAGTCCGGCTTCGACGCGAGCGTCAGCGCGCGGCTGCGCAGCGCGCTGCAACGACACTTCCAGGCACGCGGCCAGGACGTCGACCTGCTGATCGGGTAATCCCGACCCGGCTTCGCCCTTTGGGCTTCGGCGGGCAAGGCGGGCGCGGCGCTTGTGGCCAAAACCCAACGCGAAAGCCAACTCAAGGCACCGGGTATGGCGCCGCCGGGGTCGGCCAGCTATCTTCGCCGTCCTACCGTCTCTTGGACAAAGCGCGATGACCGCCAAGACGGGTGCAGCGAGCTTGCCGACGCAGGCCCTTTGCGCCGTGGGCGTCGTCTACGGCGATATCGGGACCAGCCCGCTGTACGCGGTGCAGGAGTCGTTCAATCCGGTCCATGGCATTGCGACCGTGCCCGCCAACGTGATCGGCGTGATCTCGGTGATGGTGTGGACGCTGATCACGATCGTGGCGGTCAAGTACGTCGTGCTGATCCTGCGCGCCGACAATCGCGGCGAAGGCGGAATCATGGCGCTCACCGCGCTGGCCTCGTCGGCGGTCGGGCGCCGCTCGCCGCGCTACAGAATGGTCGTCACCCTCGGACTGCTCGGGGCGGCGCTGTTCTGCGGCGACGGCGTGATCACGCCGTCGATCTCGGTGCTGAGCGCGGTCGAAGGGCTGGGCGTGGCGACGCCGGCCTTCAAGCCCTACGCGGTTCCGCTGGCGGTCGCGATCCTGACCGGCCTGTACGCCGTCCAGAAAACCGGAACGGGACGGATCGGCTTCCTGTTCGGGCCGATCCTGACCGTCTGGTTCGTGGTGATCGGAGCGGCCGGAGTTGGGAGCATCGCCCGGGCACCGCAGATCCTGGCGGCGCTGGACCCTTTCAGGGCCGTCGATTTCATGCAACGAAGCGGATTTGTCGGCTTTGCTGCGCTGGGCGCGATCGTGCTGGCGGTGACCGGGGCCGAAGCGCTGTATGCGGATCTGGGCCACTTCGGCCGGACGGCGATCCGCACCGCCTGGTTCACGCTGGTGTTCCCGTCGCTGCTGCTGAACTATCTGGGACAGGGAGCGCTGTTGCTGATCAATCCGGCGGCCGCCGACAATCCGTTTTACCGGTTGGTGCCGGCGTGGGGCGTGGTGCCGATGGTCGTGCTGGCCACTGCCGCCACCGTGATCGCCTCGCAGGCCACGATTTCGGGGACATTTTCTTTCGTCAAACAGGCGATCCAGCTCGGATACCTGCCCCGGATGCAGGTCGTTCATACATCGGCGCAGTCCCTGCACCAGGTCTACCTGCCCGACGTCAACTGGCTGCAGTTCGCCCTGGTGGCGACCGTCACGATCACGTTCGGCAATTCGAGTGCGCTGGCAGCCGCTTACGGGATCGCGGTGACGGGCACGATGCTGATCACCACGCTGCTCACGTTCGAGGTGCTTCGCTACGGGTGGAAGTACCCGCTCTGGCTGGCCATCGGCGCGACGGGCCTGTTCCTGCTGGTGGACGCCGCGTTCTTCAGCGCCAACACGCTGCGGATCGTGCAGGGCGGCTGGTTTCCGCTCGCCATCGCCGCGGTCGTCTTCTTCGTGATGCTGACCTGGAACCACGGCCGCCGCCTGGTCCGGCTGCGCCTGCAGAAGGACGCGGTTCCGCTGAAACTCGTGATCGATTCGCTGGTCGCCTCGCCGCCGCCGCGCGTTCCCGGCACCGCGGTGTTCCTGCGAGGCGAGCAGGAAGGAGCCCCGCGCGCGTTCATGCACAACCTGCTGCACAACAAGGTGCTGCACGAGCGCGTGATCTTCCTGACGGTGCACGTGCTCGAAGTGCCGTGGGTGCCTGACGAGGAAAGCGTCAAAGTGCAGTCGCTCGGGCACGGGTTCTACCAGGTCGACGTGTTCTGGGGCTTCATGAACGAGCCCAACGTGCCGCACGCGCTCGCGCTGTGCCGGTCGCACGGGCTTAGCGTCGAACCGATGGAGACTTCCTATTTCCTGAGCCGCCAGCGGCTGGTTCCGGGCGCCGGACCCGGGCGCATGGCGAGCTGGCGCGAGCGGCTGTTCGCCGCGATGGTCCGAAATGCGGCCGATCCGGCCGACTATTTCAAGCTGCCGACCAACCGGGTCGCCGAGCTGGGCGCGCAGATCGAAATCTGATCTACGCGAGGTTTTCGCGCTGGGTCGAAACTTCCTCCGCAACGGTCAACGCCGCCAGGTTGCGTCGTCGGAAATCTGCCGGTAGCGTTCGGAGATGACGAAATTTGAGTCGTCAGTGCTCTTGCTGACGAAGTTCAAGCCGGCCGTGTGCGCAGGCAAACCCTGCAAGATGCAGTTTCCCTTCCGCTTCAAGTTCCACGTGGAGTAAACCGGCCGACCCTTCGCTGGCTTCAGATGCAGGCAAAGACCCTTGAGCCTCAGGATCTGGAGCAGATCGCTGCCGTGACGCTCGCACACTACGAGCAGCGCGCCGAGGATTTTCGTGCCGGCACGCGCGATCACGACGTGCGCCAGAACATCGATTCGTTGCTACGCCACATCCGGGGCGAGCCGCCGTTCACCATCCTGGACTTCGGTTGCGGACCGGGGCGCGACCTCAAGACCCTGGCCGGCCTGGGCCACACGGCGATCGGCCTGGAAGGCGCAGGCGAATTCGCCGCGATGGCGCGCGCCGACTCCGGCTGCGAAGTGTGGCAGCAGGACTTTCTGAAGCTCGATCTGCCGGGCAACGCCTTCGATGGCATCTTCGCCAATGCTTCGCTGTTTCACGTGCCGTCGCAGGAGTTGCCGCGCGTGTTGCGGCAATTGCATGCCGCATTGAAGCCCGGCGGTGTGCTGTTCAGCTCGAACCCTCACGGCAACAACGAGGAGGGCTGGAACCGCGGTCGTTATGGCGCCTATCACGACCTGCAAGCGTGGCGCCGCTTCCTGTCCGATGCGGGCTTCCTGGAACTCGAACACTTCTACCGGCCAACCGGATTGCCGCGCGAACAGCAGCCATGGCTGGCCAGCGTCTGGCGCCAACGCTGGGAGTCTGCCCCGGCAGCCCGTACCGCCGCCTAGAGTCCGGGCCCCTGAACGCGGGCCTGAGCCGCTTGCACCGCCTTGTGCAGCGCCTGCATCGGCAAGGTCACGCAGCCGTGACGGGCGGGGATCTCGCGCACCGGGCCAAACACCGCAAACTCCTGCCAGGCCTCCGGCGCAAGATCGGCGCCGGCCAGCAGCCCATCGAGCGCCACGATCGCCTGACCGATCTGCATCACATGCGCTCCCGGCGCATGCAGACCGACCAGGCTGGCGGCCGCCCGGCACAGCAGGCAGCCCTTCGTCTCGTGTGCCAGCGCTCCGATCCTGGCCCCGCTCAGCCTCAGTGCCAGGTCGATCCGGTCGCCGCAATAGGGATTGTCGAGTCGCACGACGGCATCGGCAGCGGCCAGCGTGCCGGCGCCATGGGCGGCGCGCGCCAAGGCTTTGATCGCCTCGTTGTACAGGGCCGCGTTCACGCCAGAATCCGCACCGCTTCGCGCACGCCGGCGAGCAGCGCATCCACATCATCGTCGCCGTTGTACAGCGCCAGGCTGGCGCGGCTCACGGCGTCCGTTCCCAGCGCCTGCATCAGCGGCTGGGCGCAATGATGGCCGCCGCGCAGCGCCACGCCCAGTCCATCAAGCACCTGGCACACGTCGTGCGAATGCAGACCCTCGAGCCAGAACGAAACGACCGGCACGCGGTCGCGCGCATCGAGCGGACCGGCCAGGTGCAACCGGGGCACCGCGAGCAGGCCCTCGATCAGGCGCGCGGTCAGACCCGCCAGCCGGCGCTCGATTCGGGGCCAGTCCTGCCGGCTCATCCAGGCCAGCGCCTCGCCCAGTCCGACGGCCTGGGCCACGGGCGGCGTGCCCGCTTCGAAGCGCCGGGGCGGCGCGGCGTAGTCGGCGCGCTCCAGGGTCACCCGCTCGACCATGCCGCCACCGGTCGCGGACGGAGGCATCGCATCAAGGAGTTCGCCGCGGCCCCACAGCACGCCAACGCCGCCAGGTCCGTAGCATTTGTGCCCGGAAAATACATAGAAGTCCACGCCCAGCGCGCGCACGTCGACCGGTCCGTGCGGAGCGCGCTGCGCCCCGTCCAGCAGCACGTGCGCGCCGACTGCACGCGCCTGCTCGACCACCGGCCCCACGTCCGTGACGGCTCCGGTCACATTGGAGGCGTGCGTCAGCGCGATCAGCCGGCAGCGCCGGCCCACAAGGGCCCGCAGCCCACTCAGATCCAGGCGGGCGCCGGCGCCCAGCGGTACGAACCGCAGGCCGACCCCCGCGCGATCGCGCAGCTGCTGCCACGGGATCAGGTTGCTGTGGTGCTCGGCCACCGAGACCACGATCTCGTCGCCCGGCTTGCACAGGTGTGCGTACGCCTGCGCGACCAGGTTCAACGCGGCCGTCGCCCCCGACGCGAAAACGATCTCGTCAGGGTGGGCGGCATTGAGGAACTGCGCAACCTGACCGCGCGCGCGCTGATACGCGAGCGTCGCTGTCTGCGCCAGCCGGTGGCCGGCCCGCAGTACATTGCCGCGCGCGTACCGCTCGTGCTGCACCATCGCATCGAGCGCCGCCTCGTGGATCTGGCCGGTTGCCGCGTTGTCGAGGTAGTGCAGTGTCCCGCCCGCCTGAGCCAGCAACGGAAACTGACGGCGCAGCGCTGCCGTTTCATCGCTCATCGCTGCTGCGCCCGGTCCAGTTGCTCCGGGGTATCGACATCCACGAAGATCGCGTCGGTGTCGAACGGCACGGCGCGAACAGTGGAGGCGAACCGCTCGATCAGCCCGCGCGCGCCGATATCGCCGCTGAGCGCGCCCAGAGCGGAGAAGAAACTCTTCGGCCACAGCACAGGGTGGCCGCGCCGGCCATCGCGGACCGGAACCACGATCATCGGCGCAAGCGGATCGAAGGCCTCGATCAGCCGGTCGATGTGGGCCGCGACTATCCATGGCATGTCGCCCAGCTGCACCAGAGCCGCATCGATCGACTGCGGCAGCATCGCCACCGCGCACCGCAGGGAGCTCGCAAGTCCCGCAGCGTATTGCGGATTGTGAACCACCGTCACCGGCTTGGATGCCGGAACCGCCTCGAGCGCGGCTTCGACACGATCGGCCTGCCAGCCGGTCACCACCACGACCTGCGTGCAGCGTGAATTCAGTGCGGCACGCACCGCGCGCTCGATCATGGTTGCTCCGTCGACCTCGCACAGCAGTTTGTTGCGCCCCTGCATCCGGCTCGACGCGCCGGCCGCCAGCACCAGAGCGGTGATACGACTGCTCACGGGCTGTTGTCGCGATAGCGCTCTTGCACGATCTGGGCCAGGATGGCGACTGCGATCTCGCTGGGCGATCGGCCGCCCAACGCCAGTCCGACGGGCGCGTGAATGCGCCCGACCCGATCGCCCAGGCCGTGCTCGCTCAACCGCTGGACGCGCTTGGCGTGCGTGCGCGTGCTGCCGAGCGCTCCGATGTAGAAGGCCGGGCTGCTCAGCGCTGCAACCAGCGCCGGATCGTCGAGTTTCGGATCGTGCGTCAGCGTGACCACCGCGGTGCGCGCATCCGGTCCGAGCCGCGCCATCGCTTCCTCGGGCCATTCATTGCTCAGCGAAACGCCCGGAAAACGCTCGGCGCTGCCGAATGCACGGCGCGGATCAATCACCGTCACCTCGAATCCGGCCAGCGCCGCCATCGGCGCCAGCGCCGAGGCAATATGCACCGCGCCCACCATCAGCAGCCGCGGCGGGCCGGCATACACCCGCACGAACAGGTCCTCGTCGTGCGGAAGCGCTCCGCTGCGTTCAACCCGGACGCTGTGGCCGATCGCGGCCAGCAGCTCGGCGCTCAGCGCCAGGTCGCCGCGCGACGTGTCGCCCTCGACCAGCGCCTGGCAGCCGTCGCTCAGCCGGGTCACCAGCGCCAGCGCGGCCCGCCCGGATCCGGCGGCCGCCAGTCGCTCCAGGATATCCCGCCTCATTCGACCCGCTCGACAAACACATCGACCTCGCCACCGCAGGCCAGGCCCACCTCCCACGCCTGCTCGTCGCTGACGCCAAACCGCATTCGGCGCGGACGTCCGTCGCCGATCACCGATTGCGCCTCGTGTATCACGGCGGCCTCGATGCACCCTCCCGAGACCGAGCCCACGAACTGCCCGGTGCTGTCGACGGCCAGGTGGCTGCCCGCCGGTCGCGGCGACGAGCCCCACGTACGCACGACGGTCGCCAGCGCCACACCTCGGCCCTGGCCACGCCACTGACGGATCTGCCGGAAGATCTGGTCCGATTCGAGGTCCACACGCAGCCCTTCCAAACGCAGGCCGCCGCGCCGCGCGGCGGGCCTTTAAAGATAGCAGGAAGGCGGCCCCCGATCAGGCCGCGGGCGGCTCAGACGGGCGGGGTACAGCGACGCGAATCCGCCCGCAGGCGGGCTCGCGCCTCTTGATACCGGAGCTCAGTGGCTCTTTGGAGCAAACAGGTCCGACATCAGCGGCACGTTGTCGTCGGCCGCATGATTCAGATAGGCCAGACCGAAGCCCGCTTCCAGGGTCTTCAGCAGTGAGAAATGGTTGTACTTGACCTTCGAAGTGACCCCGGTGACACCGTAGTTCGTGTCGACGATCGTCACCACCTGGTTCGGCAGGCTGCTGTAATCGTTTTCGTCCCACACCACGACGATCGCGTTGTGTCCGTCCTTCCACGCCTCGGACGCCTTGATGGCACCGACCAGATTCTGCACCGTGACGTCACCGGCTTGAACCACCAGATTGTCATTAGTGTCCTGGCAATAGGGCCCGACTTCGCTGGCGCCGCGGGCGTGCTGGTCGTGGCACTGGTTGGGCACGATAAAGGAATAGTTCGGCACTTCGCCCCGGCGCAGATCCGCATATAGCCGCTCGAAGCCCTGGGTATTTCGCAGGCTGTTGTCTTCGTCGCCAGCCTGCACGCTGGCGAAGTAGACAAACGGGTTGTGCTTGACCGCGTAGAGCTTCGGCATTCCGCTGACCGAGGAGGTGAGGTCCGAGATCATTCCGTCGCTGTTGTTGACCCGGTCGGCCCCGTACGGCGGCAGGCTCTCCTGGTAGCTCTTCCAAGTGAGGCCCGCTTCGACCAACTGATCGGCGATGGTCTTGCCCACGGTGTACGCCGGGGCGATCGGGTCGTTGTAAATCGGGGCAGCGGGTGTCCCCTCGTTGGTCGTATCCACGGCTGGGGTGGCCGCGTCCATGCCGCTGCCGGCGATAGGACAGATGTTGGGCGCCCCTTCAAGAGCGGGGGTGTTCAGCTCCAGATTGGACCGGCATGCCTTGTTATGCCAGTCGGGCGAATTGTCGTTGACGACGCCGAAATTCGAGCCCCCCACCATCTCCAGATAGTTCGTCAGGCTCGGGTGCCCTACACCGAAATAGTTGGCCGCCAGATTGGCGCTCTTCGCATAGGCATTGACGAAGGGCGCATTCGAGTTGCCAAAGATCTGGCCGTAATGGTGGTTCTCCATCACGATCACGAACACGTGGTCCAGGCGCGGAATGCTCGGCGCGGGGTTCTGGGCGAGCGCCGGCGCGATACCGAACGCGGCCGCCAGGGTCAGCGCAATCGTGGTTTTTTTGATCTGCATCGGGTCCTCCTCGGTGCGGCGAGCCCGCATCGACCCGCTCGTCGCTGCGGTCGCGTGCGAAGGACTCGCCAGTTTTCGCTCGTGCTGTGTGCCCCGCATCATCCGAGCGAACGATGGGGCCGTTCTCGGGGCGCCTCAGAGTATTGGGAGTTTGTGACCGCGAGATGATCAGCGGCCGGCGACGATCGGCTCGGTGGTCGCCGGCGCGCCCAGGTACAGGTACAGGCTCGAGTTGCCGTCGCGCGACCGGCCGTACGCCAGGTACAGCGGCCCGATCGGGCTGTCGAGCAGGAAAAACGCGGAGGCCGATTTCAGCGTCCCGGTCGGATTGCCGGGGACGATCGGTCGGCCCAGCCGCCCGGCCTCCAGCGACAGCCCGGCATACAGTCCGTTCAGAAACGGCAGCGGCGCGAGCTTGTAGCGGTAAATGGCGCGTGCAAACTGCAGCGACTGACCGTTCAGCGATCCGATCCGGTAGCCGGACTGCTGCAGGAACCCGCCCCACTGGAAAACATCGTAGCGCGGAAGATCGTTCGAGCCGAAGCGGCCTTTGAACGTCGCTCCCAGGTCGAGCGTGCTGTCGCCCAGCGAAGCGGCCACCGATCCGCTCGCGTCCCAGCGGCTGTAGGCGGATTCGCCGCCCAGCGCGACGCGCGAGGCGAACAGGCCGGCCGACGCCTGAAAACCCGAGCGGGGCGCCACGACGCGGTCGTATTCATCGGCCTGCAGCCGCACGTGCCAGGCCCCGACGCCGACCCGATCCGGTCCCGGCGCGAGCGACCGCGGTCCTTCGTCGAGCCGCTGCCGGATCTGACCGATCTGCACGCCGGTGCGCAATTCGGCGGCGCGGCCCACGCGGCTTCCGACATCCACGCCGGTCAGGCCCTCGTACAGTACGTAACGGGCGACGCGCGGCCCGTTGGCAAACACGTCGTCGACGTCTCGATCGAGCTCCGCGTAGGGCGCCACAAAGAAAATCCGCTCGATGCCGAGCGGCTGGTACAGCTCGGTCGACAGCCGGTCCTGCCGGCCGAGCTGCAGGTCCGTGCGCCATTCCGCCCCCAGGGAATCGATCCAAGTGCGCCGGTAGGCACCCAGCGCTTCGAAACGCGATTCGCCGCGAAGATCGTAGCCGCCCTCCAGCCCTAATTTGATGAAGTTCGGACCCCAGGATTTCTCGACCACGTCGATTGCCGCCACGCGGCGGCCTGCATCGTCGAGCAATCCGTACCCGACGCGCTCGAAGTCACCGCTCGCGTACAGGCGTCGTACATCGGCTTCCTGTCGCACCGGGTCGGGTTGCTGACCGGCCCGGGTCTTCAGTTCGGCGCGGACCACGTCCGGGTTCACGCGCTCCAGAGGCGGCAGGCGCACTTCTGCGATCGGGCGCGCGTCGACGCGCGCCACCGTGTGCCGGCGCGCGGTCAGCGCCACGTACTCGTCGGCCGGCAGCGAGAGCCTGGCCAACCGGTCGCTGACTGCGCGCGCTGCAGCCTCGCCCAACGGGATCGGCGCCGTCCAGTGATCGAAGTCGGCGGACGAGAAGTCGCCGAGCTCGGGTCGGATCAGGATGTCGTCCGGATGCAGCAGCTGCAGCGACCTCTTCTCGGACTGCTCGATCAGGATGTCGAAGATTCTGCGGCTCACGCCCAGCAAGGTGCCAAGCTCCTGCTCGGTCAGGCGCGGTGATCCCAGATCCACGACGATCGCTACGTCCGCGCCCATCGAACGCGCCACATCCAGGGGCAGGTTGTCCGTCAACCCGCCGTCGATCAGGATGCGGCCGTCGAGCCGAACCGGCGCCAGGGCTACCGGCACCGACATGCTGGCACGCAGCGCCTGCCACAGCTCTCCCCGTGAAAGAACGACCGGCTCGCCGGTAACCAGGTCGGTGGCCACGGCGCGAAACGGGATCGGCAGCTCATCGAACTGCACGACATCCGACGAACGGATCAGCAGCCGCATCGTGGTCTCCAGCTGCTCGCCGGCGACCAGTCCCTTGGACACGCGCAGCCCCGCGTCGCGCAGCCCGAACTCGGGCCCGATGAAGTTGCGCTGCTCGTCGATCTTGGTGCGAATCGGAAGCTCGGAGCGGGGCGGCCGGTCCACGAACAGGGCTTCGGACGTCAACCCCGACACGATCTTCTCCATGTCGGCAGCGCTGATCCCGGTGGCGTAGGCCGCGCCAATCAACGCACCGATGCTGGTGCCGGCAATGCAATCGACCGGCACCCTGAGCTCTTCGAGCACCTTGATGACGCCGATGTGCGCGGTGCCGCGGGCGCCTCCACCGGCCAGCACGAGGCACACGCGCGGTCGAGCGGACGGCGCCGGAGCGGCGCCGGCAGCGGGCACGACTGTCGCCACGCACCCGATCGCCAGCGCGAGCCGGCAGACCGCGCTGGCCAGTACCCGCGGCGGCGTCAGCGGACTCAACGAGCTGGCCCGGGTCTGCCGTAGGCGCGCTCGACCCGGGCGACGCGCACTTCGTACTCCTGATACCACTCGCGCTGGCCACGTTGCTGCGCCAGCAGGTGGTCCGCCTGCGCCTTCCAGGCCGCGATGGCCGCGGTCGATTCCCAGTAGCTGACGGTGATTCCGAGCCCGCCCGGATCGCGCACGCTCTCGACCCCGAGAAATCCCGGCTGCCTGGATGCCAGCTCGACCATCCGGTCGGACGTTTCGGCATAACCGCGATCCCCCTCGGTCCTGACCGACGTGAAGATCACCGCGTAGTAGGGCGGCCGTGGGGTTCGTGCCAAGCTGCTCGTGCTCATCGCTTCACTCCGGTTCGTGCCGATTTCCGATCGGCGTTTCAATGGGTGCAATGTCGGGGCACGAGGATCTCCTCGGCGTGGCCGCGATCGAGCCCTTGCAAGTCCGCGTGCCCGAACAGCAGGTAGAAACCCGAGCCGCCATCGCCGACCACGCCAATCGTGTTCGTCTGGCGCCGCTGTGGTGTGTCTTCGGCCACGGCGGCCCGCTGAAACGGGGTCGGCTTCTGCAGCGCGGCCACGTGAGCGATCCGATATGTATGGCCGAACAGCTCGAGGCTGGGGCGCATGGCACCTTCGCGCAGCCACTGGCCGATCGCATCGCGCACCTGCGGCCCGACGAAATCGATGTGGATGTGCAGCTGGTCCTGTGACCGGCCCCAACGCGAATTGATCGCCAGGCCGATCTCGTCGGAGCGCACGTCCGACCGGCCGGAGGCCGCGATCACGCGGTCGCGCGCGGCCCACGCGTGTTCGAAGTAATCGGGCTCGTCGTCCCGCAGCAACTCGGCGCTCTCCACTCCGATGCGCCGCGCAGTCGGGATCAACAGGTAGTGGGTAGCGCCGCAGATGTCCTTCAGCACGGCATCGCCGCGAGCCCGATCGCAATACAGCGACGGCACCGGAGCCCACCCCTGGTTGCAGCCGGCGTCGACCAGCACCCACAAGGCATTGGAGTGCCCCGCCGGCGCAGCCGACCCGCACGCTTGCAGCGCGATGAGGGCGACGAACAGGCCGATGCAGGCGCCGAGCCTGCCGCTGGCGCCAGGGCTAGGGAATGCGGAGCTCAAAGCAAGACTGCCGCGAATCGGTTCACAGCAACTTCGAGACACGGCATGCTATCAGCAGCGCCACCCTCAACGGTCCTGGTCCGTTGCAAAACTGAGGATCAGCCAGATTCCACGCGGCGCCGCCACCGAGCGGAACTGCTCGGCCGGCCAGGTCGCGGGGTTGCTGTTGTAGCTGCGGCCCGGCCCCGAAAACGCGTTACGGCTCAGCTGACCGTAGTTCGAGTAGGTCCTATCGAACAGGTTGTCCACGCGCAATGCCACCTCCCATCGCGGTGCCGGCCGGTAGCGCCCTTCCAGGCTGAAGACAAAAAACCCGGGCACCGGTCCGTTCACGTCACGGTTGTTTTCGTCGCCGCGCGCGAACACGCCCGACTGCCCGCTGGCCTGCGCCCCCAGCGTCCACGCTGGATCCAATTCGGTGCTGAGCGCGAATTTCAGGATGTGGCGCGGAATGCCGGGGATCCGGTCGCCCGCAGTCACGACGATGTCGGTGCAGGAGGCGCACGTCAACGGCGCCGCCGTCGAGTTGGCCGAGCTGTTCAGAACGAGCCGCGTGCGATAGGTGGCGTCGATCAGGCTGTACTGGGCACCCAGTGTCCATGCACCCGCACGCAGGTCCAATCCGCTTTCGATGCCGCGCCGGCGTGTCTTGCCGACATTGCGGAAAAAGCCCGCGCTGATCGCCCCGCCCTGGCTGCTGATGAACTGGATGTCATCGTTCAGCTCGGTGTCGAAGCCGGACACGCGCCACTTCAGCCCGTTGGTGTGACCACGGACCCCCAGCTCGTAGGTGCGCGAGATCACCGGCTTCAGCTCCGGGTCGCTGGCGAAAGCGTTTGGCAGGCTGCACGGGGCGTTCGGGTCGGCGCAGGTCAGCTCGACCGCCGTCGGCGCACGCATGCCCTCGTTGTAGGCCGCGTAGGCGGTGAGCGTGGACCAGGGATTGAACGTAAGCCCGCTGGCCGGATTGAAACGCGTGTAGGCGTGGTGGCCGTTCAAGGCGGTGCCGAGCTGATCCTTCAGGTCGATCGTGGCGCGATTGAATCGTCCCGACACGGTCCAGTAGGTGCGCGGATCGAGCGCCCAGGTGTCGGTCCCATACAGTCCCTCGTAGGTGCTGGTCGATTTCAGGCTCGTGACCAGCACGGCGGCAAGCGTGGAGACCGTTCCGCGCTCGCTGCTGACCAGCGCATCCTGGTTCGATTGCGTGAAATCGACGTCCCCGCGGTCGACACTGGCGCCAACCGCCAGCGTGTTCTTGTGCCCGGCCACGTCCCCCAGGTAAGTCAGCTGGATCGAGCCGCCCGGCCGGCGCTCGCCGATGCCGTTCAGTGCGTTGCTGGCGGGGTAGTCGCCGGGCGCGGGCGGCGGCACGAAGTTGCCGTTCATGTTGCTGTTGAAAACGGTGGTCGACACGAAGCGGTAATACGCATCGGCCCCCAGCAGCAGATGCTCGGACAGGTAATGGCTGCCCTTCAGGTTGAACAGCGCAAGCCGGTTGGTCTGGATGTCCGGCCAGGAATAGTCCTGAGAGGGCGTATCCAGCCAGGAACGGGGCAGCGTCTGCGAGCCCTGCAGCCGGTTGTCGGCGAACGCGAAGCTCAGGTCCAGGTCGGTGGTCGCGTCCTGGTAGCCGGTCTTCGCGAAGGCCTGCTGCACCCGGCTCGTACTGCGGTCGGACCAGCCGCGCTGCTCGAACAAAGTCCCGGCCAGGAAGTAGTCGACGGTGCGACCGTGGCCTCCGGTCTCGAACTCGGCCGAGCGCCGTCCGAAAGAGCCCGCGGTCACATCGACCGATGTTCCCGGGAACTCGAATCCGCTCTTCGTCGTCACGGCCACCGCGCCACCGAGCGAGTTCAGCCCGAACACCGGGTTGGAGCCCGGGATCACGGTGATGTGGGCGATCGCGTTGCGCGCGATCAGGTCCCAGTCGACCGTGTCGCCCAGCGCCGCGTTGGCGCGCACGCCGTCGACGAACACCGACAGACCCTGCGGGGTGCCGAGCACCGGGGAGGCGGTGAAGCCCCGGAAATTCAGGTCGGTCTGAAACGGGTTGCCCTGGGTGTCGTTGACACTGGCGCTGCCCAGCGCGCGATTCAGCGCGCCGGCCGCGTCGACCGCGCGCGATCCGCTGACCTGGTCGGCTGAAATCGTCTGCACATTGGCCGGAACCTGCTCGGGAGGCAGGCCGATGCCCGGCAACGGCGTGGTCCCGATCACCTCGATGCGTGGCAGGTCGAGCTGCGTTGCCGGGTTTTCCTGGCCCTGCACCGGCGCCCCGACGATGAGCACGACAAAAAACGCCGCCACGGCCCCACGAGGGCGTGGGCCGCGCGCCTCAGACCAACCCATGCCCCCTCCTGTTTCGGCGCGCGGATTCTTAGGTCCGGCCAATGGTGCGGCCAACAAGTCCTGCAAATACAAGGTTGCGAAGGATAGGGCAAGAATGGTGCATGGCTCGCTGCAGCGCAAGATGAAGGCGTTGCCGATTTGCTGTCTTATTCCAGCCCTGCGCGACATACTATCGGGTCGACGGCCGGGCTTGCCGGCGCTCCGACACAACAAGCAAGTCCGCGAGCACGAATGAGGAGGAACTCGCAATGAGCGAAGCAACCGAATCGGCCGCCACCGGCCGTCGCACCGTTCTGCGCGCCGCGCTTGCGGTCGGTGCCGCAAACCTGGCGCCGCCGTTCATCCTGTCCGCGCGTGGCGAGCAGCCCGTGCTGATCGGGCTCGACAACCCACTGACAGGCACCTATGCCGCTGTGGGCAAGAACGAGCTGACCGGCTGCGAGCTGGCCATCAGCCAGATCAATGCCAAGGGCGGAATCCTGGGCCGGCCGGTGGAACTGCGGGTGGAGGATTCCACCAGCGGCGACGCCGGCACCGCAGTACAGAAGGCGCGCAAGCTGATCGAGCGCGACAAGGTCGATTTTCTGCTGGGCAACGTCAACTCGGCGCTCGCGCTCGCGATGGCCCAGGTCAGCAACGAGAAGGGCATATTGCACATCGTGCCGGGCGGGCACACCGATGCTATCACCGGCGCCACCTGCCACTGGAACGTGTTCCGCGTGTGCAACGCGACCCAGATGGAGGCGAACGCGGCCGCGCAGCAGCTGGTCGAAAAGGCCGGCCGCAAGTGGTACTACATCACGCCCGACTACGCGTTCGGTCACACGCTGCAGGCCGCGCTGGAGAAGGCCGCCGACCGGGTGGGCGCCACCAAAGCCGGCGCCGACCTGTCGCCGCTGGGCACCACCGATTTTTCCTCGTACCTGATCAAGGCGCAGGCGGCCAAGCCCGATGTGATCCTGTTCCTCGTGCAGGGCGACGACATGATCAACGCGCTGAAGCAGGCGGTGCAATTCGGGCTGGACAAGCGCCTGCACCTGGCCGGTGCCCAGCAGGAGCTCGAGTCGCTCGAAGGGCTGCCGCCCGAGGCCCGGATCGGCGCCTGGGTGTTCGAGTGGTACTGGAAGCAGCCGGGCGTTCCGCACGTAGCCGAGTTCGTCGAAGCGATCCGGAAAAAGACCGGCAAGGTTCCGACCGCACGCACCTGGTTCGGTTTCGTGTCGACCTGGAGTTGCGCACTCGCCGCCGCAGGCGCCAAGTCGCTCGATGCGGTGAAGATGGCCAAAGCGCTGGGCGGAATGAAGCTGCCGCCCGAAGTCGGATTGACGCCGGACCCGGCGTTCTATCGGGCCGAGGATCACCAGCTGATCGCATCGCTGTACATCGGCAACGCGCAGGCGGGCGGCGCCGATCCCGAGGATCTGTTCAACGTGAGCCACGTGATGCGAGGAATCGATGCCGCGGGCCGCGTCGAGGACAGCCCCTGCAAACTGGTCTGGCCGAGTTGAAACCTCACCCCCTCCCCTCTCCCACTCACGTGGGAGAGGGGCGATCGGGCGCGCCTGGGCACAGCACCCCTCGCCTGCGAAGCGGCAGAGGGGCCGGGGGTGAGGGCTGGATGAGCATCAGATGACCCAGCTGATCCTGTTCAACATCTTCAACGGCCTGATCGTCGGCGCGTTCTACGCGTTGATGGCGCTCGGGCTCTCGCTGATCCTGAACCTGAGCGGCGTGATCAACTTCGCGCACGGCGGCTTCCTGGCCCTGGGGGCTTACCTCGCCTACTCGCTGATGCCGCTGGTGGGCTTCTGGGGCGCGCTGGTGGTGGCGCCGTTGCTGACGGCCGCGCTGGGCCTTGCGATCGAGCGGCTGCTGATCCGACGGGTCTACGGCCGCGACCCGCTGTACAGCCTGTTGCTGACGTTCGGGCTGGCTTACATCCTGGAGGATCTCGCGCGCTATATCTGGGGCCCGCAAAGCCTGCCGTATCCGATTCCGGCCGCGCTGGCGCGCCCTCTCAGTACCCAGTTCTTCTTCCTGACCGGCTATCGCCTGTTCATGGTCGCCCTGGTCGCGTTGACGGTGGCGGCCTTGTTCGTCGTGCTGGGCCGAACCCGCCTGGGTATGCGCATTCGCGCCGGAACGCTGGACCTCGAGACCGTCTCGGCGCTGGGCGTGAACGTGCGCGTGCTGCGCAACCTGAACTTCGGCCTCGGCATCTACCTGGCCGGCTTGGCCGGCGTGCTGGCAGCCGGCATGCTGGGCCTGCAGCCGACCATCGGCACGTCGCTGATCATGCCGAGCTTCGTCGCGATCATCGTGGGCGGGCTCGGGAGCCTGCCCGGCACCCTGTTCGGCGGCCTGCTGATCGGGGTGGCGCAGGGGTTGGCCACCGTGTTCATGCCGTCGGCCAGCGAAGCGATCATCTACGTGATGATGGGCCTGGTGCTGCTGATGCGCCCGCGCGGACTGCTCGGTGAGGAAGGACGGCTGAAGTGACGCAGGCGCAGCGGGTGGGCGCAACCGCGCTGCTGTGGCTTGTGCTGCTGACGATGCCGTTCTGGATCGGCGCGGTCGGAGGCTATACGGAGCTCGCCAGCCGGGTTGTCGTGATGGCCTTGGCGGCGACGGCGCTGAATTTCCTGCTCGGCTACACCGGCACGCTTTCGTTTGGCCATGCCGCCTACTTCGGGCTGGCCGCCTACGGAGCCGGTATGACGCTGAAATACGTGGCGCCGAGCACGGGCCTGGGGATGCTGATCGGGGTGGCCGTGGGCACGCTGGCGGCGGCCGCCATCGGAGCGTTGATCGTGCGGCTGCGCGGGGTGTATTTCGCGATGGTGACGATCGCCTTCGGCCAGGTGTTCTACTTCATCGCCTTTCGCTGGAATACGGTCACCGGCGGCGACGACGGGCTCACCGGCTGGCGGCGCCTGCCGCTCGACCTGGCCGGAATCCGCCTCGACATCCAGAACCACGACACCGCGTTCTACTACCTGGCGCTGGCGTGCTTCGCACTGTCGGCGGGCGCAATGGCGCTGCTGCTGAGCTCGCCGTTCGGCCGCACCTTGCACGCGATCCGGGAGAACGAGCGCCGGGCGCGCTTCCTGGGCATCGCGGTGGAGCGCCACCTGTGGCTGTCGTTCGTGATCTCCTGCGCGTTCGTGAGCCTGGCCGGCACGCTGTACGCGCTGCTGAACAATTTCACCGATCCGCGCGCGCTGCGCTGGGACATGTCGGGCAACTTCGTGATCATGGCCGTGCTGGGCGGCATGCGCTCCTTCTGGGGACCGCTGGTCGGGGCGGCCGTGTTCGTCGTGCTGCAGGACTACGTCTCGAGCCACACCGAGAACTGGATGTCCGTGGTCGGATTGATCTTCGTGCTGGTCGTGCTGTTCTTCCCGCGCGGAGTCTTGGGCCTGGTGCAGCGCAGGGGCGAGCAATGAGCTCGAATGTGGCCCCCTTCATGATCTTTTCTACCTGACTCTATGAGCCTGCTGCGCGTGGAGCAGCTGTCGTGCTGTTTCGGCAGCCTGCGCGCCGTCCACGAGGTGTCGATGTCGATCGCGCCGGGCGAGCTGCGCGCGCTGATCGGCGCCAACGGCGCCGGCAAGACGACGCTGTTCAACCTGCTCAGCGGATTCGTAGCTCCCAGCGGCGGGCGAATCCTGTTCGACGGGCAAGACATCACCGGACGTCCCGCCCACGAGCGGGTCGACATGGGCATTGCGCGAACGTTCCAGATCACGGAGATTTTTCCAGAGCTCAGCGTGCACGAGAACCTGCGCATTCCGGTCGAGTCCGAGGCCGGCCTGCGGCTGCGCCCGTGGCAGTCCCGCTCGGCGGCCGACCGGATCGAGCGGCGGGTGGCCGAGTTGCTCGAACTCGGCAACCTGGCCGACAAGTCGAGGCGCCTGGCGGGCGAGCTGTCGCACGGCGATCAGCGCACCACCGAAATCCTGATGGCGCTCGCGCTGAGGCCGCGCCTCCTGCTGTTGGACGAACCGACGGCCGGCATGGGTGAACAGGAAACGTACGAGATCACGGAACTGGTCAGGCGCCTGCACCGCGAGCGCTCGCTGACGATCCTGCTGGTCGAGCACGACATGCGGGTGGTGTTCCACCTGGCCGATCGGATCATGGTGATGGCCGAAGGCTCGCTGCTGGCCGAGGGTACGGCCCAGCAGATCGCCGCCGACGAACGGGTGCAGGCGGCCTATCTGGGCGGAAGCCGGCAATGAACGCGCTCGAAGCCAGCGGGCTGAATACGTTCTACGGCAAGAGCCACATCCTGCACGACGTCTCGCTGGCGCTGCCGGACGGGCAGGTGGCCACACTGCTCGGGCGCAACGGTGCCGGCAAGACCACGACCTTGCGCAGCCTGCTTGGCCTGACCCCGCCGCGTTCCGGCACCGTGCGGGTGCTGGGCCAGGACTGCACCGGGCGGCCGCCCTACCGGATCGCGGCGCTCGGGGTCGGATACGTGCCCGAGGGGCGGCGCGTATTTGCGAACCTGAGTGTCGAGGAGAACCTGAAGGTTCCGCTGCAGCGCCCCGGACCGTGGTCGATCGAAAAGGTATACGAGCTATTCCCGAAGCTGGCGCAGCGCCGCGCGCACCGCGGGCGCCAGCTGTCCGGCGGCGAGCAGCAGATGCTGGCGATCGGCCGCGCGCTGGTCCTGAATCCGAGGATATTGCTGCTGGACGAGCCCTCGCAGGGGCTGGCGCCACTGGTGGTGCTGGAGGTCTTCGAGGTGCTGGCCAGGCTGCGCGAGCAGGGGCTGTCGATCCTGCTGGTCGAGCAGAACGTGCGCGCCGCGGTGCAGATCGCGGATGTCGCGTACGTGCTCGACGACGGCCGCGTCGTCTACCAGGGCGCGGCGGCGGATCTGGCGGCCGACGAAAAACGACTGCGGGCGCTGGCGGGCGCGGCGGCCGAGAGCTGGAGTCCGACCCCGGTCAGCCTCGCGGCCGAGGCGAGCGGCCCGTCCGGCTGAGACCTTTTCCGGCGCATGTCAAGGGGCTTCGCATCAGCCAACGTCCCTACCCAGCACAAGCGGCCGCGAAACACCTGAGTGGGCGTCGCCCTCGGCACTTGCGGCGGCGATAATGGCGGCTCGCAAGTTCCACCAGCCAGCCTCCGCTTGCACCCGCCGCTACGCTTCCAGTCGATCCAGCCGAATCCCGAGAGTCCCCGCAGTACGCGGCCGGTGCCGACTTTCCCGGTGACCGTCCCCTGATCCGCGGCGCATCTGCTTCCCAGGCGAAATTGTTGGATCCGAAATCGAGTGTCGAAATCTCCGGAGCGCTGGAGCCGACGCGTTGCGAAAATTGCAAGTCGAGCTGAGCAATGCGCCGGAATTCAAGTAGGCCGTGGCGTCAGCGCCCGCGTCCGCTGTCGTCGTCCAGAACGGCAACACCGAGGTAGCGATCGGCGAACGAGGAGTGATCATCGACGGCTGGATCCAGCCGAATCCCGAAAGCTCCGCAATAAACGACGAAAGCGACGATCAGGGAAGTGATCAGCCAGAATCTGAAGAGCACCGCGCGCCTCCGAAGTCAGGTGTCCGCAGCGCTAGCTTTGCGCGACTGACCGCTTCCCGAGACGCTAAGTAGATGCCGAGTTACCGGCCATTTCCGCGAAAAACCATGGACGCTCGGCGATGGTGCATATCGACAGATTGACGACTGCCGGCATCAACCTGTTCATCTTCTCGACCGCGCTCGGTGCCTGTGTCGCCTTGCTGATGGTCGACGACCGACCGTTTGCGGCAGGTGGAAGCACGGTGCAACCGACCGTGCTGCGCGACATCGGCCTTGATTGACGCATCTGCCAGAGAAAGGTCCCGCGGGCACCGGCTGGTAGCGGAGGGGACGCCCCCGCTACCGCCCCGGACGGTCTATGGCAAGGTCAGGACCCAAGCGCCGCGGCCGTGCGTGCCCGCAAACAACAGACGCTGGTCCGCCAGGATCTGCAAGTACGGGGTCAAAGCGGTCGGCAGTCCTTCGCCCGCCTCCCGCCAGTGTGAGCTGCCCGCGGGCAGGACCAGCACGCCGAAATCCGTGGCGGCGTACAGATCGCCGGTGTTGGCGTCGCGCACCAGATGATTGATCGGCAGGTCGCCCAGGTCGTGATCGAGCGGCGTCCACTGGCTGCTCGAGGTGTCCGGATGCCACGTCACCTCGAAGACGTGACCGGGCGTCGTCGGCGTGAGCGCATTGAACCCCGAGTACGCCACCCAGGCGTGGTTGGGGTTGGACGGATCGACCGCAATCGCGCTCACGAAGCGTTCAGGCGCCGCCGCGTTGGTCGAATCGACGCGCGCGAACGTCACGTTGGCCGGGATCGCATTGTCGGCGTTGTGACTCACGAACACGCGGCCCAGATTGGTCGCAACCCAAAGCGTTCCGGCATCGGCGGCCGTGCGCTGTGCTGCCACCACAACTCCGCCGCTGCGATCGGCGCCAAAGCCGGAGACAGCGTCGTTCAGCGACGGACCGAGCGCGGTCCAGTCGCCGCAGCTCAGGCTGAAATTGCCCAGGAAAAAGACCTGAAAAGCGGTGCAGTTCGCTTCCAGGAAAGCCTGGTTGCCGCCGTTGTCGAGCGTGCGCCAGACGTGCGCATAGCCCGTGAACTGCGTGTCGGGGTGCACCGGGTCGGTGGTCATGAACTGGCGTCCGGTAAACAGTTCTGACGCGCTTCCCCGCTCTCCCGAGAAGACGATCGGCGCCGATGTCCACACCCACACTCCGATTCCCCCGCTGCCGCGGTGGAAGTTCGTGAAGAAAAATTGACTTTGGAAGCTCGCGAACAGGATGTCTGGATTGGTCGGATGGAATCCGTTCGCCGAGGTCCCGTCGCCGATCCCGAAGTCTACGAACCACTGCATTGCGCCGTCGCCGCCCGCCTTGTCGAACAGCAGCGTACCGTTGTCCTGTGCCCCACCCATGATGCGTTCGAATGGGTTGTTCGGATCGGCCGCGACGTTGAAAAGCTGGATCGTCTGCAGACCCTTGTTGAGGAAGGCGATCTCGGTCGGAAGGTGCGACAGCATTTGGCGGCATATATTGTCGCCGACGCTGCCCGGGGTGTAGCCAATCACGAACGGGTTCTCGCACAGATTCGAACCGTCGCCGAACGTGGCGCTGGTGCGCGATACGCCGCCGTCGGAGGCGACGAACACGATGTCCGGATTGTTCGGGTGGAATGCCACTGCGTGCACGTCCGGATGCTGCTGGCCCGGAGGCGACTGCAGGTCGTAGCCGAGGTCCGTGAAGCTCACCCCCGCGTCGATGGAACGGATCACGCCGCCGCCCGTCCAGTAGTTCACCTGGCCGCCCACCACCAACGTGTCCGGCGAACCGTTCGGCACCGCCAGCACCTGGTCGTACTCGCACTGGCCAAAGCAGTAGGCGAAGCTCGTCACGCCGGGTTGGGATGGGTCGCTGGACGTGAGCGTCTGCCATGCTGCACCGTTCGCCAAGGGCAGGACGGTCGGATCGACCAGCGTGGCGGCGGGCACGTTGGCATTGTCGAGGCGGAAAAGCGCTTGCTGGTTGATGTCGTTGACGCCGTTGCCGGCATAGATGCGTGTGTGTCCGTTCTTCACGGTCAGGGCGAATTCCGCCAGCGCTGTCAATCCGTCGTATCCGGTCAGCGCGAACACCGGCCGGAACGCCGCGTCACCGTCCAGCTTCGGCGAGGAGCGGTGGATCGCGTTGTTGAATGCCGTGACGTACACCGTGCCGGGATCGAGCGGGTCGAACCGTATGTCCTTGACGCCCTCCATCACTTCCGACGTGCCAGGGGCAACACCGCTTCCCGACACAAACGGCGACTTCACCGGCGGGACCCACGCCAGAGTCCATGTCTTGCCGCCGTCGCTGCTGCGGTACAGTGCGACGCGCGCCTGGGGACCGCCTGTCAGTACTGTCTGCCCGCCGCGCACGGCCGTCATTCCCTGAATGGCGTAGGTCGTACCGACGTAGATCGTGTTCGGATCGCCCGGCTTGATTGCGACCCTTCCGATGCCGCGCGTGGCGGTGAAATCAATCGGGTCGGGCGAGACCGAAGGATCGATAATCAGCGTCGGCAGGCGCGTCCAGGTCCCACCCGCGTTGGTCGTTCGGTACAGGCCGCTGCTCGCGCCCGAGGTGTAGCTGAAATTGGATTCACCGGTGCCGACCAGCAGCGTCTGGTCGCTGGCGTCGTTCGGATCGAGCGCGAGGCTGCCGACCGTGTTGTTGGCCTGCGGCAACGAGACGTGCTCCCACTCGACTTCGCTCCCGTCCATCGCCTGGTCGGACCGCCACAGTCCGCCACCTGCGGTCCCGAGCCAGAGCCGGCACCTGCTCGTCGTGCAGGTCCTGCCGATCGCGAGCGCGGTCGCGCGTCCGGACAGGTTCTTCCATGACGAAGCGCCGGGAGTCGCCGGGTCGGCCGGGTTCAGCACCGTCGCCGGTCCGACCGTTCGCCACGTTCCCCCGCGCCCGTGTCCCCTGTCGCCCGAGCGAACGTCCTGGAAGGCCTCGAAGGCCTTGGCGCGCGCGATCGTGCGCACGTAGGGGTGGCTCGGCGCAGCCGGATAGGCGTGTTCGTATTCGAGCTCGTTCAGGAACCGATTCGGTTTGTGTTGGCCGGAGACGGCGGACGCGGCGAGCGGCGGTCCGGCGTTAGCGGCCGATAGAGTCGCGCCGACAAGCACCAGCGCGGTGAACGTGAACGCGTTTGCACGGGAAGCGGATTTGATAGGCGTGGATTCGGCTGCCGTGGCCATGTCTTTCTCCCCAGGTTTGGATGGCTCAAGACCGAATGCGATCGGAACGTCGTGTTGCACTCGCGTCGCGCAGTACGCGCCGCCGCCCGGACACGGTTGTGTCATACGACACTCTCCGCGGCCGCAGTGACTGCGGCGTGACTTGGACGTCGAGGTCTGCTGATTGAGTTTCTACGACGCGGGGATGCTACACCGGCTCAATTCCCAGTGGCAAAAGGCCGGAGTCTGAGCCAACCATTGGGCTGACGCAGGAAATAGGATGACGAGCGCCTGCCAGGGCTTTCTCACGGCTCGGGAGAGGCGGTGTCTGCGTTGCGCCGCTGCAAGTACTTGCACATCCTTCATTTCGAACCGCTGAACTTCCAGTCCCCACGCCGTGGTCGAGCTTGCGATGTTCTCGCAAAGAAGACTGTTTATCTTGTTGCGCTCCTGCAGGACTTCATCAAGGTCGTGCTGTCCGATGATGTTGCGCAGGCCAGTCAAGGCCAGCTGATACACGGCAGCCGGGGCGTCTGCCACTTCGATGACAGACTTGGCCGCATCTACAATCCGATACCAAAGTACGGCGTTGACCTTGATCGTTACGCTATCGCGCGTGATCGTTTCCTGCTGCTCGGCCGAGACCGTGCGTGTGCGAATGTCGATGGTAACTGCGCGCTCGATATTGAGCGGGATGATCCAGTACAGTCCCGGCCCGCGCAGGCCGACATAACGCCCCAGCCGAAAAACCACTCCACGCTGGTACTCCTGAGCGATACGCAGGCCGGATAATCCAATAATGATCAGGACGACAACAACTGCGATTGACATGAATGCACTCCCCGAGAACGGTTCGCGAGCGCCCAAAGACTTTGGAGTGGTGGCGCGCTGAAACGCGTGCCGCCGGCTCTGAGCGATGTTCCAGCGAGAAATAAAGCCGGCGGAGGAGTCTCGAGCAGCTTCGCCCGCGGCGCGTCACGGCGTCATCGACCTCCTCCAGGACGCTGAGGGCGCTCGTGGAGG
>WNFR01000809.1_pt1 | contig 45580 bp, 32 predicted proteins | sample 5400221 | NCBI WGS metagenome assembly WNFR01 (sample SAMN13153357, study PRJNA577476) | soil metagenome | isolation source: 40 cm soil under Madrone tree | place: USA:California | collected 2016-06-14 | reverse complement strand
TTGTTTGGGACCGATCAGCGGATCACATCAGGGCCAGCGGCCAAACGGCCGCATTCAAAGGCCGAATACATGACCGCACCCGAACGCTTCGCTGATAGTCAGATTCCTCTTGCACCGCGGGCGCCGTCCATACATGACCGCACCCGAACGCTTCGCTGATAGTCAGATTCCTCTTGCACCGCGGGCGCCGTCCATACATGACCCTAAGCAAAGCGCGCTTTCGGATTCGCGCAACAGGACGTGCAGAACAGCCGATCAGGATTGCCGCGGTCAGTCCGCTTTGACGCCCGCGAATCTATTCACCCGACCCCAAATTGTCGCTCTCTTCGGGGATCAGCCGGCCGAATTCAGCTGGTGAGCCTAGAAGCTCAATTCGGCTTGATGTTGGCATCCCGGATCACCTTGCCCCACTTCTCGGTGTAGTCGACAATGAACTGGCCGAACTCGGCGGGCGAGGTTGCATAAGGCTCCAAGCCCAAATCGACGAACCGCGCCTTGAACTCCGCGCTGGCAAGCGCCTCATTCACGAGCTTATTGAGGATGGCGATGATCTGCGGCGGCGTGTTCGCCGGCGCGCCGATCCCCTGCCAACCGCTCGCCTCGTAGCCCGGCACAAATTCGCCAATCGTTGGGACGTCCGGCAATACCTCGATGCGTTTGGCTGTCGTCACTCCCAAGGCTCGCAGCTGACCTGCCTTGATATAGCCGACCGATGATGCAATCGGGTCGAACATCACGTGAACGTGGCCGGCAATGAGATCGGACAGCGCAGCTGGCGAGCCGCGATAGTTCACTGCCGCCAAGTCAACGCCAGCCATGGATTTGAACAGCTCGCCGTACAGACCCGGCGCGCTCCCCGGTCCAGCCGACGCCATCATGACGTTACGGGGATTGGCCTTCGCGTAGGCGATGAACTCAGGGACGGTCTTGGCCGGGAACGAAGGGTTGACTTCCATCACGCCGGCGGTGCGCGACAGGCTCGCGACGGGGACGATGTCTCTGATGAAATTGAAGCTGAGGTTGTCGTAGAGCGTTGCGTTGATCGCGTTGAAGGTGCCCGTCATCAGAAGTGTATGGCCGTCCGCGGGCGCGCGCACGACCGCCTCGGCGGCGATGTTGCCGCTGGCACCCGGCCGGTTGTCGATAATGAACGGCTGGCCGAGCCGTTCCGACAGCCATTGGCCGATTAGCCGTGCAACGATGTCGATGTTGTTGCCCGCAGTGAATCCGACGACGACGTGCACCGGCCGCGTCGGATAGGCCTGCCCCCAAGCGAAACGCGACACGGCTGGCAGCACGGCCGCACCGCTGGCTAGACGCAGAAATTGCCGACGTGGAAGTTCCATCAATTGCCCCCAGGGTCGAGGCACACGCCTACGTGCTGATATCATTGATGAAGACCGATACCTGCCGACGGCATGAGGGCTGCCGCTGAAAGGGGGCTTGCGGCACGTCCCGCTGACAGCTCGATAGGCTACATCAGCGATGCGACTGGGCGGAAGTGGATCGCGCCGACTCGCGAAATTAGCAGTTCGATCTTAGGGCGGACGACTGCGCTCAATCGTGCAGAACCACGTTCAACAATGAGCTGTGAACTTCCAGGCCGCCGCCGTTGTAGTCGACGAACCCCAACCGTCGAAATTTGTTCATGAAGAAGCTGACGCGAGACCGTGTCGTGCCGATCATCTCCGCAAGCGTCTCCTGGCTGATCTTTGCGATCATCGGTTCGGGCCTCGCCTCTTTGCCAAAATTTGCCAACAGCAGCAGCAGTCGCGCGAGGCGTTTCTCGCTGGAATTGAAGAGTTGATCCACCAGGTCCTCTTCAACTCGGATAGTCCGGGCCAAAAGGTGCGAGATAAAAAGCTCGGAAAACCCGGGCTCGTCACGGAGCACGCGGATGATGCTCGTTTTCTCCAGCCGCATGACCGTGCATTCTGTCATCGCCGTGACCGTCGATATGCGCCGTGGCTGTCCGGCTAGGCACCCCTCGCCGCAGAACTCGTCCGCACCAAGAATTGCGACGACCGCTTCTTTCCCTTGATCGGAAACGACGGTGACCTTGACCTTGCCTTTCTGGACGTAGAATACGGCGTCCGCTGGATCGCCTTGTGAGAAGACGATTTGGCCCTTGCGATATTTGGATATGGTTCTGCCGTCGCCAATTTTGGCGAGGAAGGATTTCGGATCGAACTGGGGTCTTCGTTTGGCCGCCATAGCAGGAGATCTCTCGCCAGGAGCATCGCACCTCGTCTACTCAAAGTGCTTGGAGCACCCCGATAGCGCGGCCGGATCGACCGCCGCTGCCGGCATGGAGAGCCTACTCCCCCACAATAATTTTTCCAGCAGCTCTATTGCTCTGACTGAACTCATGAGCGCGCGGCCAAGGTTGACTCGGGGCGCGCGCTTGTTCTGCTCGGACACGAAAGCCCGACAAGATGCCGGAACCAATGTGGGTCAAATGGCGCGTCGGCGTATGAGGGTGGGGATGATCAGAAGGTGGTCAATTTTGAACAGATTCCATTTGCAAACGGGCGTATGCTTGGCTTGACCGAGGCGCCAGCTCAACGCAACTGTAAACATGGTCGAGCTTAAAAAGGTCAGCTCGTGGATGCAGGATTCCTACATCGAGAAGGGCGGCTGGGCGACATTCCCCGGAATGAGCTCGCCCGACTGCGGCGTCGCCCAAGCGTGCGCCACCCTACTTACCACTGTGCAGTAAGCTTCGATACAGCCGGAGCACGCAGAAGCGTTGCTCGTCAATGACGCCGAGCCACTCGTTTGTACGATCGGCCATACCGACACAAATCTTGTCTTGAAGCACAGGAAAAGTCCCCTTTTTACGCCTGTCGCGCTTGACGCCCGCGACTTGATACAAGTCCTCGCCCGCTATCGCACGCCGAGCCCTGCTCGCAGCATAGTCGAGCTCGTTATCACGGCCGGGCCGCTGATTCTGCTCTGGCTTCTTATGTGGGCAACGCTTGATCTGGGCTACTGGCTCTGCTTGTTGCTCGCGGTGCCGGCGGCAGGTTTTCTCGTGCGGCTTTTCATGATCCAACACGATTGCGGTCATGGTGCCTTCTTCCATCGCCGTTTGGCCAACGACTGGGTCGGACGCGTAATCGGGGTTGTGACGCTCACGCCATACGATTTTTGGCGACGCACTCACGCCGTTCACCACGCCACGTCAGGCAATCTCGAGCGCCGCGGAATCGGCGACGTCGACACCCTAACCGTGCACGAGTACCTCGCGCGGTCCCGGTGGGGTCGGCTGTGTTACCGGGCATACCGGCACCCAGTCATCATGTTCGGCTTGAGCCCGGCCTATTTGTTCATTGTCCAGCATCGGCTGCCAGTCGGGCTGATGAGCAGCGGTTGGCGGCCCTGGCTTAGCACCAGCGGGACCAACGTCGCCATCGCGGCGCTTGTCGCCACGATGATATGGCTTGTCGGCATCGGTCCGTTCCTGCTTGTGCATCTGCCAATTATGCTGCTGGCGGCCTCCGCCGGTGTCTGGCTGTTCTATATTCAGCACCAATTTGAAAATACCGTATGGGCTCACGACGAAGCGTGGAATCTCCAAGAGGTGGCGCTTTACGGCAGCTCTCACTACGCCCTGCCGAGCCTTTTGCGCTGGTTCACCGCTAATATCGGCATTCACCACATCCATCATTTGTGCAGCCGAATTCCCTACTATCGACTGCCGCTCGTGCTCCGCGACTACCCAGCTCTCGACGGCATCGGCCGACTAACCCTACTGCAGAGCTTCAGGTGTGTGCGACTGGTGCTATGGGACGAAGGCCAAAAGCGCCTTGTCTCTTTCCGCGAGACGCGCCGGCATTACAGCGAATCCCGTTAGAGGGACGTCGAACGGTTTGGAGAACGCTCCTGGCTCCACTCCGCTCCTGGGATCGAACGCTGCTTATTGGCATTCCGCCACGATCAAGCTGGCATCGAGTGAGCTCGCAGTGGCGGCGCGCGCCCTCACACGACGCCATTGAGCTCGAAGCCATCGACATGGCCTCGTTGAAGACGTGGCGGTCATGTTGGAACCAGCCAACTATTCGGTATTCGGGACGCTGCGCGATGGACGGCGGGTCGAAATCCGCGCCCTCACCTGACGACCGGGCTGACCTCATCGCGGCCGTCAATCGCAGCAGCGGGCAGTCGCTTTACCGTCGTTTCTTTGCGGTAAGACGCAGCTTCACGGAGTCGGAAATCGATTTTTTCTTGAATGTCGACTTCGTCAAACACGTCGCGTTGGCTGCGGTCGTGGAAGAAAGCGGCCGGGCCGTGATCGCGGGCGGTGGGCGTTACGTCGTCGTGCAGCGTGAAACGGCCGAGGTGGCTTTCGGTGTGGTCGACCAGTACCAGGGGCAAGGTATCGGCGCGGCCCTCATGCATCATCCGGGGTCAGGGAGCTGATTGCTGAAGTCCTGCCGGATAATGCTCCGATGCTGAAGGTTTTTGGGAAAAGTGGATTCCCTCTTACCATAAGGCGCGAGCCGCAAGTCCTGCACGTCGCTCTTCAGTTGTGCTAAACGGCTCATGTCCGCACTAGGCGGAAAGGCTAATGCCCCGAGACCAACCGCCAAAGAAGCGGTGCGGGCCTCGAACCAACAAGCTGAACGCCCCCTCATCATGTGACCGAGGAAACGCCATGAACCTTCCGCGTCGACGACTCCTGCATCTGGCCGCGGGTGCCGCCGCCCTGCAGGCGCTTGCGCGCAGCGCACGCGCACAGGGCTATCCGAGCAAGCCGATCACGATCATTGCGCCGTTCGGACCGGGAAGCGCCAGCGACACGGTCGCGCGGGTCGTCGCTCAGCACCTCGGCGCCGCGCTCAAACAAAGCGTCGTCGTCGAAGACCGCCCGGGCGCGAACGGTGCCCTTGCCGCGCTCTACGTCGCGCGCGCGACGCCCGACGGCTACACCCTGTTCCTGAGCACCAATAGCCCGCACTCGGCCGCGCCCTTCCTGATGAAGCACGTCGGCTACGATCCGGTGAAAGATTTTACAGCGATCACGCGAACGGGAAGCTTTACGCTCATGCTGTGCGTGCACCCGAGCATTCCGGCGAACTCGGTCAAGGAGCTGATCGAGTACGCCAAGGCCAATCCCGGCAAGCTGTCGTTTGCCAGCGGCAACACGTCCGGCGTCGTGGCCGGCGAGACGCTCAAGCACTGGGCCGAACTCGACATGCTACATGTCCCGTATAAGAGCGTGCCGGTCGCCCTAAACGATGTTCTGGCCGGGCGGGTGTCGATGATGTTCGCCGATCTCACGACCGGATTGCCGCATGTCAAGGCGGGCACGCTGCGGGCGCTGGCCGTCACGAGGATCAAGCGCTCGACGCTCATTCCTGAGCTACCCACGCTCGACGAGGCGGGAGTGAGAGGCTTCGACATGGATTCCTGGGCCGGCATCTTCGCGCCGGCCGGCACGCCTGCGGATATCATCGCGCTGCTCAACGCCGAGCTGCGCAAGATCATCGACAGCCCCGAGGTGAAATCGACTCTCGGCAATGCGGGTTTCGAGGCATTCTCGAGCTCGCCCGAGGAGCTCGCGGAGCTGGTCAAGGACCAGCTCGGCAAATGGGGCAAGATGATCAAGGACGCCGGCATCCAGGCGGAATAAGGCCTGCCGCCAACCACCATCGGCGTGATGGCCGGGGCTTGTCCCGGCTCGTCCCAGCCATCCACAAAGGCCGTGGATGGGCGCGGCACGCGCGGGCACGACGGGACATGCCCCAACGCTCAGGAGGCCGGAATGACAGGGGACCTGCGGTATGAGGTTTGCGACCGGATTGCGGAAATCAATCTCTGCCGCCCGCCGGTGAATGCGTTGAGCCTGTCCTTGCTCGAGCAACTTATAGCGGCGCTGCGGCGGGCTGCGGCCGATGACGAGGTTCGCGCCGTCGTGCTGGCGAGTTCGCTGCCGCACCGGTTCAGCGCCGGCTTGGACCTCGCGACGCTCGCGTCGCCCGTCGAGGTGCGACGCTTGCTGGAGAAGCTCTACGTCGAATTGGCCGGCGTCCAACACGACCTCGGCAAGCCGTCGATTGCCGCCGTCGGCGGCGCCGCGCGTGGTGGCGGCATGACGCTCGCCATTTCCTGCGACGTGCTCGTTGCCGGGCAAAGCGCGACATTTGGCTATCCCGAAATCGATCTCGGCCTCATCCCAGCAATTCATTTTCTGCATCTGCCGCGCATCGTCGGCCGTCATCGCGCGTTCGAGCTCTTGTTCAGCGGCCGCACCTTCGGCGCCGAAGAGGCCGCTTCGCTCGGCCTCGTCAGCCGGATCGTGCCGGACGAGAAGCTGCGGGAGGAAGCGCGCGCCATGGCGCAGGTCTTTGCGAGGAAGTCGCGCACGGCCATGCGGCTCGGGCGCGCTGCTTTCCTGCATGCTCAGGATTACCGGCGCGGCATTGCTGACGCGGTGAAGAATTTCTGCGACGCGGCTGCAACCCCTGACGCTCGGGAGGGCGTGCGTGCGTTCATGGAAAAACGCTCCCGGAATAGGTAATACGGGTTCGCAGGCCTCTGCATACGGGCCTTGATGAATGCTGGCGCGGGCATACAATTCGACCGCATCGCTTAGCATGCCGCTCTATGGTTGCGAGTGGGGACCAGTGGGCGCGAATGCCGGCTTGATCGAGCCGTCCTCCCAGCCCGGCTCTCCTTTCGAATATGAGGGCGAGATCGGGCGGTTTGCCCCGCCCGCCATCAGCAAGCGCATGGCGGATCAACAGGCAGTGTTCACCATTCAAGGCAATCCGCTCCGCGATATTCACGTGGTTGCCAAGGCTCGGCTGCACTGGCTCGAACACGCGCGTGGACGCGTTTTAGCCCCGCGCATCCATCTTCGTTGGGATGGAATTGCCGGGTCAAGCCCGGCAACGATAGTCAACGAGACCTTAGACGGTTAATCGCGTTTCGGCGGGACGTCGGGCGCTCAATTGTTGCGCCTCCGTTTCCTCGGCCTTCTTGAGATAGTTGTGGGCTTGCACGAGGAGGAGCCTGGCACGTTGCCGGTCGCTGATCGCATGTGCCTTCTCTAAGCAGTCTTCCGCCTTCCTCCGCCACAAATCGATTCTTCCCATCAGCCAATCCCCCGTTGCTCATATGGCTGGGGCCATTACAGCCCGCAATCGTGGCAAAATGTCGGAATCGTGCTGCCGGCTCGGGCGATCTTTCCTGTCGGGTATGCGACTCAACCTCCAAGCCCCGGCGTACATAATCTCGCCGCGGTCGTGCGCAAACAAGGTCCGGTGACGTCAGCGGGAGGCAAGCATGGGCGGCAAATACTCCGCGCAATGGTGGGAAAAAATCCCGGATATGAACCGTGAAATAGAGGCACGCCACAGTCCCTCCCAGGTCGTGGACGATCTCATCCAGGCGACGGCCACTGGCAAAACGCGCCGGGCGGATTTCGCCAGCATTGAGACGAGTCGTTCTCCGGGCCTGCACACGGAGTGATGGGCGTTAGCAAGGCAAAGCGGCGCGGCGTTTCGTGTGACGCCCAGTCGTGCCGGTCGAGACGCTGGGGTCTGGGGGGCCGACGCCCTAAGCAGGAAAGCGTCGACCTGCCGACCTCATGATGTCCGCCGTTGCGCTCAGAGCCGGCTGGCTCTTCAAGTCCTCCAAGCCCACTGGCAAGCGCCGGCGCCAATTGGGATGTTCGTGGGTCGTCCCGGGCAGATTGACCTGATCCTTTAGGCCCAGCACATCCTCCATGGATATGACCAATAGCCGCGATCGCGTATCGGCGAGGTAACGCGCCACCGACGTGAAATCCGCGTTTTGGAGGCCGTGCTGCTGCAAGGCGCGCCGCAATGCATCGAGGGCACTGTGACGCTGCTCACCCGTTTCCCCGGCATCCATCCCGAGCGCCCGTTTGACGTCGAGATCATGGTGATCCCGCCAGCCCGCGAAGGTTGCCACGTCATGGGTTCCGAAGGAGACCAGCGCGTTTTCTCGATAGCTTTCGGGCGGGAAAAAAGCGCCGCTACCCGAGCGCTCGAAGAGCATGACCTGATACGTCCAGATGCCCCATTCCGCCAACGTCTCGCGGAAATTCTCGGGAACGGTGCCGAGGTCCTCGCCCACCACGATGCACTTGTATTCCATGCTGGATAGCGCGGTGACGGCCAGCATCGCCTCGAAAGGAAAACGAACGTAAGCCCCCTGGCTCGCGCGCACCCCGTGAGGAATGAGATAGAGGCGCTTCAAGCCCAAGACGTGATCGAGCCGCATCGCCCCTGCGTAACGCATGGATGCCCCCAGCATGCGGCGAAACGGTTCAAACCGCCGCTCTTCAAGCCCCGCGGGATTGAAGCCGGCCAAGCCCCAGTTCTGTCCCGCAGTGTTGAGCGCGTCCGGCGGGGCGCCCACGGCCATTCCCGACAGGACCGCATCCTGGTCGCACCAAGCATCGAAGCCGTCGGTGCGAACGCCGACGGCGATGTCGAGGTAGAGCCCGAGCGGCAGCTTCCGTTCGTGGGCTTTCGCACGACAGCGGTCGAGCTGCTCATGGGCCAGCCATTGGACGAATTCAAATAACCCGATCGCTTGCGCCTCCGTCTGAGCGATCTGAGCGAGATTTCCGTCATCCACTCTTCGCCACGCGTTGGGCCACTCCCACCAGGGATGGCCTAATTTCCGCCGAAGCCATTCGAAACATGCAAAACGGGTGAGCGTCGATCCTCCCGCATCGCGAAAACGAGCTAATGCGTCATGCCTTTCTTTCGTGCCGTGCCGGAGAAATGCTTCGTATGCGAGCTTGAGCGCCCGCATCTTGGCGGCTGCGACGCCCTCGTAATCAATGATCTCCAGTCGACGCAGGCGGTCGATCTCCTCTTGCAACTGGGCCGTTTTCAGGCCGGGAAATTCCGGAACCGCCTCCACGTCGATATAGAGGGGATTGAGAAAGAGTCGGCTGTTCGGTGCGTAGGGGCTGGCATCAGCTGCCCGGTCCTCGAACAGCGCGTGCAGCGGGTTGAGCCCGACCCCCGCGGCACCGAGATCGGCAGCAAGGTCGACGAGCGCGGCGAGATCGGTAAAGTCGCCGTGTCCCCAATTCCGCAGAGACCTGACCCCGTAAAGCTGCACCGCGAGCGCCCACATCCGCGCCAGCGCAGTTTGCCCACCCTGATAGGCGCGATCGCGGCAAACGATCAAGCAGACATCCTCGCTGCGATCACCGCCTGGGCAGGCGACTGTGACACGCAGCTGGAATACGCCATTTTGCAGGACTGGCAGCGTCAGCAGCGGCGATGTGCCCTCGCCCTCGCCAATCTTTCCGTCGGCGATGATTTGCCAGTGCAGCGGCTGTCCGTCGACGCCGGCCAAACGCAGGGACTGATCGACGTTCCCACGCACGACGATCGTGCGCGGCAGCATGCGATCGGCGGCGTCGCCAGCAGCAAGCGCGTCGAGGATTCGAGCAAGAACCTCCGGTTCGACGGTGCGCAGGTTTCCGAAACCGTCCCGGTACTCGGTCTCCACACCGCAACGAGCCGCGCGTTTGAAGATGCTGGCCATGCCACGCTATAGCGATAGACCCATTCCTGGCCCCTCGCAGAAGCCATTCGGTCCTGCGTCCAGCGAGCGACTTGATCCGGGTTTGTTCCGTTGACACTCGCGCCGTTGCGTCACACGATTTCATGTTTTTCGGCGCAATGCGACCCAAACCCGCCCTCCGGAACCAAACCGGCCGGTGATCGGTTCCATCAATGCGGCTTGTGCCGTCCGGGCGGGCAGCAAACCACGATCGAGCCGTGACAGCGAATGCCAGCATCCGCTCCGTCGGTGACCTCTCCAGGCATCGCATCTACATCGAGGACGTCTATCCCCTCGTGGATGGCGGCCGTTTCCCCGTCAAGCGAACCATCGGCGAGGAGGTGGAGGTGTGGGCGGACATCTTTCGCGATGGCCACGTCGTGCTCGCGGCTGAGCTGTTGTGGCGGCGCGAAGGAGCCGAGAAATGGTCCCGCGTTCCCATGGCCTTGCCCGACAACGATCGGTGGAGGGGGAGCTTCACGCCTCACAAATCCGGCCGCTATGTCTACGCGATCGAGGCTTGGACGGACGTATTTGCCACTTGGCGTCGCGATTTCCTGACGAAGCGCGCAGCGGGCATGGATATCCGCCTCGAAGTCGAGGAGGGGCGTAACCTCTTGGCGGATCTGCGGCTCAAGAGCATTGAACAGGCGCAGCTGATCCGGGATATCTGCAGCAGAGCAGATCTTGCCGAAAATCCCGCGCCGCTCTTGTCCGACGAGCTAGCCGCGGCGGCCCGCAAAGCCCAGCAGTCGGATATCACCCGGAGCGCCAACTTTCCGCTGCTGGGCGATCGGCCGATCGCGCGCGCAGGCGCCTGGTACGAGATGATGCCGCGCAGCCAATCCTCCGTTCCCGGCAAGCACGGCACCTTCGACGACTGCATCAGCCGCTTGCCGGACATCGCCGCGCTCGGTTTTGATGTGCTTTACCTCACGCCTATCCATCCGATCGGTCGCGTGAACCGCAAGGGCCGTAACAATGCGTTGCGCTGCGAAGCTGGCGACCCGGGCAGCCCGTATGCCATCGGGTCCGCTGAGGGCGGCCATGATGCCGTGCATCCCGAGCTCGGCACGCTTGAGGATTTTCGGCGCTTGGTGCGAGCCTGCGCGGACCTGGGATTGGAGGTGGCGCTCGACTTTGCCATCCAGTGCTCGCCCGACCACCCTTGGCTTGCGCAGCATCCGCAATGGTTCAAACGCAGGCCGGACGGCTCGATTCAGTACGCGGAGAACCCGCCTAAAAAGTATGAGGACATCGTCAATCCGGACCTTTACGGACCCGACAACGAAGGGCTTTGGAAAGCATTGCGCGACGTGGTGTTGTTCTGGGTGGCCCAAGGCGTGCGTATTTTCCGAGTCGACAACCCGCACACCAAGCCGTTTCCGTTCTGGGAATGGTTGATTCGAGAGGTCCAGTCCGTCGATCCCGACGTGCTCTTTCTGTCTGAAGCTTTTACCCGACCCAAAGTGATGAAGGCGCTCGCCAAGCTCGGTTTCAACCAGTCCTACACCTACTTTACCTGGCGCACGAGCAAGAATGAGCTGCAGGCCTACGCGAGCGAGATTACCCGCTATCCCGAACGCGAATATTTCCGTCCCAATTTTTTCGTCAATACGCCGGACATTCTGCCGTTTCATCTTCAGAGCGGCGAGCCCTGGATCTTCAAGGCACGGGTGACGCTAGCTGCCACGTTGTCCGGCAATTACGGCATCTACAATGGCTTCGAGCTCCTGGAGCACGAGCCGATCCCGGGAAAGGAGGAATACCTCAACTCCGAGAAATACGAGCTGAAAGTGCGGGACTGGAATCGGCCCGGGAATGTCAAAGGCTATATCGAACGGCTCAATCGGATACGCAGGAACAACGCCGCGATGCTGCAAACCAACAACTTGCGTTTTGTCCAGGTCGACGACAGCGAGGTAATTGGCTTCGTGAAGGAGTCGGTCGCCCGCGACAACGCGGTCGCGGTTGCCGTAGCGTTGACGCGGGCGGGACCACGCGAGTTCTGGTTTCATTTTGGCGATATCGAGATCGGCCCGTCGACCGGGCGCCGGCGGGTGAAATTTATTGAAAATCTAGTCACGGGCGAGCGGCACGTCCTCGAATGGGGCGGGGTCCGTTTGCGCATCGATCAGCAGCAGGATCCTGCGCTGTTATTCCGCTGCTTCACGTAAAGGCCGTGCCGTGGATGTGGTGGCTGACATTAAGGCGGAGTCGAAGCTCGAAAGCGACGAGCTGTGGTTCAAGGACGCCATTATCTATCAGCTCCACGTCAAGGCATTTGCCGACAGCAATAATGACGGCATCGGGGATTTCGCAGGACTGACGGAAAAACTCGATTACCTCGAGGATCTCGGCATCACGGCGCTCTGGCTGCTGCCGTTCTATCCGTCCCCCGGCCGTGACGATGGGTATGACATTTCCGATTACCGCACCATCAATGCCGATTTCGGCACTATGGCCGATTTCCGGCGTTTCATGCAGGAAGCAAAGCGGCGCAAGCTACGCGTGCTCACCGAGCTCGTCATCAATCACACTTCCGACCAGCATCCATGGTTTCTGCGCGCGCGCCGAAGCAAACCGGGTTCCGATGCACGCAATTGGTATGTGTGGAGCGATACCGATCAGACCTATGCGGGAACCCGCATCATCTTTAACGATACCGAAAAATCCAATTGGGCCTGGGACCCCGTCGCAGGGTCCTACTATTGGCATCGTTTCTTTTCACATCAGCCCGATCTCAATTACGACAATCCGCGCGTGCTTGCCGCCATGATTCAGATCATGCGGCGGTGGGTCGCTCTGGGGATCGACGGGTTCCGCTTGGACGCTATTCCGTATCTGTGCGAGCGCGAAGGAACCAACAACGAGAATCTCCCCGAGACCCACGCGATCATCAAGAAGATCAGAGCCGAACTCGATTCCTACTCGCCCGGGAAACTCCTGCTTGCCGAGGCCAATCAGTGGCCGGAAGACGTCAGCGCCTATTTCGGCGATGGAGACGAGTGCCACATGGCCTACCATTTTCCGCTGATGCCGCGGATTTACATGGCGATCGCCCAGGAAGATCGCTTTCCCATCACGGACATTCTCCGGCAGACCCCCGACATTCCCGTCAACTGTCAATGGGCGCTGTTTCTTCGCAACCATGACGAGCTCACGCTTGAAATGGTGACCGACGTCGAACGCGACTATCTGTGGTCGACCTACGCGACCGACCCGCGCGCCCGCATCAACCTCGGCATCAGACGGCGCTTGGCGTCGTTGATGGACAACGACCGGCGCAAGATCGAACTCATGAACTCCCTGCTGCTGTCGTTTCCGGGCACGCCCATCATCTATTACGGCGACGAGATTGGGATGGGGGACAACATCTATCTTGGTGATCGAAATGGTGTCCGTACGCCAATGCAGTGGACGCCGGATCGCAACGGCGGCTTCTCCCGCTGCGATCCGGCAAGGCTCTACCTACCGATGATCATGGATCCGGTCTACGGTTACGAGGCCGTCAATGTCGAGGCGCAGTCGCGCAGCCTGGCTTCGCTCCTGAGCTGGACCAAGCGCCTGATTTCGGTGCGCAAGTCGAGCAAGGTGTTTGGTCGCGGTTCCTTGAGCTTCATCCGGCCGGCAAATCGCTCCGTACTCGTCTACATCCGGCAGTACGAGAGCGAAGTCGTGCTCTGCGTCGCCAATCTGTCGCGCTCGGCGCAAGCCGCCGAGATCGATCTTGCGCCTTGCCGGGGCCGCGTGCCCTTCGAATTACTCGGGCGCACGAACTTTCCGCCAATCGGCGAAGCTCCGTATATTGTGACGCTCGGACCCTACGGGTTCCTCTGGTTCCTGCTCCGCGAACCGGACGCATCCACGATTGAGGTGCCGCGGACCTGGGCGGAATTCGAGACGCTCGTGGTCACGGACGGCTGGACATCGCTGTTGCGCGGCCGCTCCAAGTCCGTGCTCGAGCGCGATGTTCTTCCCGCATTTTTTGCGAACCGGCGCTGGTACGCGGAACGAGGCAATTTGCCGACGACCCATATCATCGGCGCCCTGCCACTTGGTACCGCCGATGCCGATGTTGGAGTCTTGTTGGTCGAGGCCAGCGGCGGGCGCGAGACCGCGAACTATGTGCTGCCGATGACCATCAGATGGACCCGCTTCGATCGCGAGGGCAAAAATCCGAACGCGCTGGCGGCCGTGCGCCGGGGACCGCGCGAGGGCAGTCTCCTCGACGCCACGGCCGATCCGGGCTTTATCGCGTTGCTCCTGGAAAACGTGCGCGCCGCGCGGGTCATCGAATCCGACCAACGCCGTATCGAGTTTGTGCCGACGGCGAGATTCCCGGACGATGGCCCGGTAGCCATCGACGACGTTCGAGCCGTGGATACCGAGCAGTCCAACACCACCGTCCTGGTGGGAGCCGACTGCGTCATCAAGCTTTTCCGTCGCCTCGAGCCCGGCCTCAATCCGGAAATCGAAGTCGGTCGTTTTTTGACGGAAACCGTTCCGTTCCCGCACACCCCGCCCTTGCTGGGAAGTATCGAGCTTGAGGAGGACGGCAGGCGCAGCGCGGTCGCGGTCGTACACGGCTTCGTCCAGAACCAAGGCGACGCCTGGACCGTGACGAGCGCCTACCTGGACCGTTTCGTCGAGGAGCAGCGCCTGCTGACCGCCGAAGCTGCCGGACATAGCGATGAGCAGGCCACCTATCTGCGGCGGATGGATCAGGTCGGGCGGCGCGTGGCCGAGTTGCAACTCGCGCTTGCCAGCCGTGACGACATCGTCGACTTCGCCCCCGAGCCGATTGCGGCCGAGGATGTACGCTCCTGGACGGAAGCGCTCCTGCGGCGTGCCGGCCGCGCCCTCGATCAGCTGGCGCAGCGCCGGTCTGACTTGACGGACAATGATCGCCCACTGGCTGACGCGCTGCAATCTTACCGAGATGGGCTTCCCGCGCGACTACGCGAATTGCTTCCGGAAAGCATCGATGCATTGAAGATTCGCCATCACGGCGATTTCCACCTCGGGCAGATGCTGATCGCCAAGGACGATGTTTCCATCATCGACTTCGAAGGGGAACCGCGCCGCAGCATCGAGGATCGCCGGCGCAAGGCTCCGGCCGCCCGCGACGTGGCTGGCCTCATCCGATCGATCGACTACTCCGTCACTGCTGCGCTCGAGCGTGCGCTCAAGTCCGCGCCCGACGAGCACGGCAAGCTCACCCGCGCCCTCGAAGGCTGGCGCGAACATTCCGCCGCCGCCTTCATGTCGGCGTATCGATCGTCTTTGACGGACGCGAGGCTTTGGCCGCAATCGCTCGAAGCCGCAGATCGTCTTCTCGATTTTTTCCTGCTGGAGAAGGCGTTTTACGAAATCGAATACGAGCTCGCGCATCGGCCGGATTGGCTGCAGGTCCCACTGGCGGGCACCTGGCGCATTCTCTCGCGCTCGGAAGGACTTACGCGATGAGATCGCTCACGCCGGAAGCCTATGCCGTGATCGAGGGTCGCCACTCCGATCCATTCCACTATCTCGGCCCTCACGTCGAAAACGGCTCATCCCTGCTGCGCGTCTTTCTTCCCGATGCCGAGGGGGTCGCCGTCATTGACGAGCACGGTCACGAAAGCGATCTCGAACGCATTCACGATGCCGGCTTGTTCGAGGGTCGTTTGGGCAATGGAGAGCGCCACTATCGTCTGCGCGCACGCTACGGCGAACGCGAGGTCGAGCTTGAGGATCCGTACCGCTTCCCGCCGATCTTGTCCGATTTCGATCTCTATCTGCTCGGCGAAGGGACGCATGTGCATCTCTACGACAAGCTCGGCGCGCATCCCATGGTGCTCGACGGCGTGGAAGGCGTGGCCTTTGCCGTCTTTGCGCCTTCGGCGAAGCGGGTCAGCGTGGTCGGCGATTTCAATTTTTGGGATGGGCGGCGTCATGCCATGCGCGTGCGTGGCAACGGGTTTTGGGAGATCTTTGTGCCCGACGCCAAAGCCGGCGCCAAATATAAATACGAGATTATCGGGCCGGACGGCCACCTGTTGCCGCTCAAGTCCGATCCGCTGGCATTCGCCGCGGAGTTGCGGCCGCGAACGGCCTCGATCGTGGTCGATCAAAACGCGATCCGACGGCCGCAACCCTCTCCGTCCGGGGTCAACGCGTTGAGCGCGCCGATATCGATCTATGAGGTCCATCTCGGATCGTGGCGGCGGCATCAACAGGGCGGCCGTTGGTTGAGCTACCGCGAGTTGGCGGAGGAATTGCCGGCTTACGCGCACGAGATGGGCTTCACCCACGTCGAATTTCTCCCGGTCAGCGAGCATCCCTTCGATGGATCCTGGGGCTATCAGCCGACCGGGCTCTTCGCGCCGACCAGTCGCTTCGGCAGCCCAGCCGATTTTGCTGCCTTGATCGACGGATGCCACCGAACGGGACTGGCCGTCATTCTCGATTGGGTGCCAGGACACTTTCCCGACGATCCGCACGCTCTGGGCCGCTTCGATGGGACGGCCCTCTATGAGCATGAAAATTCCAAGCAAGGCCGCCATCTCGATTGGAACACGCTCATCTACAATTACGGGCGCACCGAGATCGCAAACTTCTTGCTGGCCAATGGGATGTTCTGGCTCGACCGGTACAGCATCGACGGCTTGCGCGTGGATGCCGTCGCTTCCATGCTCTATCTCGATTACAGCCGGCCTGAAGGCGGGTGGGTTCCCAACAAATATGGCGGCCGCGAAAACATCGACGCCATCAACCTTCTGCGCCGCTTCAATACCGAGGTGTTCTCACGATTTCCCAACGCGACGACGGCAGCGGAGGAGTCGACCGCCTGGCCCATGGTGTCGAGGCCGGTCGAGTGGGGCGGTCTCGGATTCGGCTACAAGTGGAACATGGGATGGATGCACGACACGCTCGAATACATCAGCAAGGATCCGATCTACCGCAAGCATCATCACGGCCAGATCCTTTTCGGTTTGCATTACGCCTTCTTCGAAAACTTCATCCTGCCGCTGTCCCACGACGAAGTCGTGCACGGTAAGCGTTCGATTCTCGGCCGCATGCCTGGCGATCAATGGCAGCGCTTTGCCAATCTGCGCGCCTATTACGGGTTCATGTTCGGTCATCCTGGCAAGAAGCTCCTGTTCATGGGCAGCGAGTTCGGTCAGGAAAGCGAGTGGCGGCATGAGCATTCGCTCGATTGGCATCTTCTTGAGTACCCACGCCATGCCGGTATTCAAGCTCTCGTGCGTGATCTCAACCGGCTTTACCGGACAGTGCCGGCGCTGCATGAGCTCGATTGCGAGGATGCCGGCTTCGAATGGCTCGTCATGCATGATGCCGAACGCAGCGTGTTCGCGTGGCTGCGCAAAGGACGCCAGATGCAGGAACGCTGCCTCGTCGTGGTGAACTTCACACCCGAGGTTTACCGCGATTACCGGATCAAAGTTCCGTTTTCAGGCGTCTGGCGCGAGGTCCTCAACACAGATTCTGCGCTCTACGGCGGCACCAACGTCGGGAACGCGGGAACGGTCAGGACGTTGGACGAGGGCGCAATTCCCGAGGTCAGCCTTGTTGTTCCGCCCCTCGCTGCAATTTTTCTCGTTCCGGAGCGGTAGCGTGCCGATTTCGGCCGGCGCGCCGCATCCGTTGGGAGCGATTTGGGACGGACGCGGAACAAACTTCGCGCTGTTTTCGGCGAACGCCGAAAAGGTCGAACTCTGCCTCTTCGATAGCCATGGTCGGCGCGAGATCGAGAGGATCGCGTTGCCGGAACGCACCGAGGATGTCTGGCACGGTTACCTGAGCGATGTAGCCCCGGGGCAGCTCTACGGCTATCGCGTTCATGGCCCCTATCAACCCGAGCGCGGGCTGCGCTTCAATGCGCACAAGCTCCTCATCGATCCTTATGCGAAGCAGCTCGCCGGACGGCTCGTATGGAGCGACGCGCATTTCGGCTACCGGGCCGGCAGCGCGCGCGGCGATCTGTCGTTCGACCGGCGCGACAATGCGCGTGGTATGCCCAAGAGTATGGTCGTCGACGAAGCCTTTACCTGGGGCGAAGAACGCCGGCCCTCGATTCCATGGCGGGACACAGTCATCTACGAGGCGCACGTCAAGGGACTCACCCAACTTCGCGAGGACGTGCCGCCTCTGTGGCGCGGGTCGTATCGCGGCCTGGCCGCCCCCGCGGTGGTCGAACATCTCAAGCGCCTCGGCGTGACTGCAGTCGAACTGCTGCCGATCCACGCATTTATCGATGATCGGCATCTGATCGAGCGCGGCCTGAGTAACTATTGGGGCTACAACACGCTGGCTTTCTTCGCCCCGGAGGCGCGCTACGCCATGGACGGGCCGCTCGATGCATTTCGATCGACGGTATCGCGATTGCACGACGCCGGTATCGAAGTCATCCTCGATGTCGTTTACAACCATACCGCCGAAGGCAACCACCTCGGCCCGACCCTGAGCTTCCGCGGGATCGACAACGCCTCATATTATTGGCTGCTGCCGGACCAGCCACGCTATTACGCGGACTTCACGGGCTGCGGAAATGCGCTCAACCTCACGCATCCGCGCGTGCTGCAGATGGTGATGGATTCGCTGCGTTACTGGGTGGAGGTTTGTCACGTCGACGGGTTCCGCTTCGATCTCGCAACCACGCTCGGCCGCGGCCCCAATGGCTTCGACGGCGGCGTCGCGTTCTTTGCGGCCATCCGGCAGGACCCCGTTTTGGGGGGTGCCAAACTGATCGCCGAACCTTGGGACCTCGGTCCCGATGGCTATCGGGTCGGCGGCTTCCCTTCGGGGTGGTCGGAATGGAACGACCGCTTCCGTCGCACGCTGCGACGCTACTGGTCCGGCGAAGGCAATCTCATCGGCGAGCTCGGGCGTCGCATGACCGGCTCGGCCGATCTGTTCGATCATGATAATCGTGGGCCTCGCTCCAGCGTGAACTACGTCACGGTACACGATGGGTTCACGCTCGCCGATCTGGTCAGCTACGAGCGCAAGCACAACGACGCAAATGCTGAACACAACCGCGACGGCTCCGACGAAAATGACAGTACCAACCATGGCGCCGAAGGCCCGACCGACGATCCGAACATCCTGCAGCTGAGGCGGCAAACGCGGCGTAATCTCATTGCAAGTCTCATGTTGGCGCGTGGCGTCCCGTTGCTGCTCGCCGGCGACGAAGTCGGCAACAGTCAGGCCGGCAATAACAATGCCTACTGTCAGGACAATGCGATTGGATGGGTGGACTGGTCGGCGCTTGGCGGCAACGAGGACATGACCTCGTTCGTGAGCGACCTTACGGAGCTGCGCCGCAGGTTTCCGCAGTTACGCGAACGACACTGGGTCCAAGGCCGCCGTCCCGACGGGTCATTCGGCGTGTTATGGCTCACGCCACAAGCGAGCGAGATGACGGAGCAGGACTGGAATTTCCCGGAAGGCCGTTTCCTCTCTTATATCGTCGGTCCGCTGGAGGAAGCAGACGCGCCACTCTACGTGGTGCTCAACGCCGCGCCGGAGACGATCGAGTTCACGCTTCCGATGCTTTCCCAATACAGCCGCTGGACTGCTTGCTTTGACACGGCGCCGGAGCCGCGGCTCGGGGCGCAGTTGCGCGCCGGCGCCAAGGCGCAGGCGCCGCCTCGGTCAATTCTGGTCCTCTCGGGCTCCCCATGACGAGCAGCGCGCGGTTTGGCGCCGCGCTCGACCGAAGCGGGGTTACCTTCCGCCTCTGGGCTCCGGCCGCCAAACGCGTGGAGGTGATGCTCGATCGCGCCTACCCGATGCAGCGACAGGCGCAAGGCTGGTACCAAGCGACGATACCGCACGCGCGTGCCGGCACGCTCTACAAGTATCGAATTGACGGAGAACTGGAGGTTCCCGATCCGGCCTCGCACTTCCAGCCGCAGGATGTGTTCGGGCCGAGCAAGGTGATCGATCACGACCAATTCGAGTGGCGGATGAATGATTGGCGCGGGCGGCCCTGGCAGGATGCTGCGATTTTGGAGCTTCACGTCGGCACGTTCACGACCGCCGGTACATTTCGCGCAGCGATCGACAAGCTCGACCACATAGTGGAGACCGGGCTGACTGCAATCGAACTGATGCCCGTTGCCGATTTCGCGGGACGACGAAATTGGGGTTACGACGGCGTCCTGCTTTATGCACCCGACAGCGCCTATGGGCGGCCCGACGATCTGCGCATGCTAGTGGACGAAGCGCATGCGCGCGGGCTCATGGTTTTTCTCGACGTCGTCTACAACCATTTCGGCCCCGAAGGCAACTACCTCCATCGCTACGCGCCTGCATTCTTCGCCTGCGCTCACACGCCGTGGGGACACGCTATCGATTATCGCGTCCCGGAGGTTCGCGCCTTTGCGATCGGCAATGCGCTGCATTGGCTCGGACGCTATCGATTCGACGGCCTTCGCCTCGACGCGGTTCACGCCATCGTGGAAGCAGGGCAGCCATCGATCCTGCATGACCTCAGCCGCGCGGTCGGGCACTTCGCTGCCACGACTGGACGGTTGATCCACCTCGTCCTGGAGAATGACGACAACCGTGCGGGCCTGCTCGATCCGCTCAGCAATCCAGCGCAAGGCAAATACCGCGCACAATGGAACGACGACTATCACCACGCTTGGCACCGCCTGCTGACCGCAGAGGAGCAGGGCTATTATCAGGATTACGCGCCGGATCCGCGGCGTCACATCGCGCGGGTGCTCTCTTCCGGCTTCGCCTACCAGGGCGAGCCCTCCCCGCACCGGCACGATCGAAATCGCGGCGAGGCATCGGGCAGCCTGTCGCCCCTGGCGTTCGTCAATTTTCTGCAGAACCACGACCAGGTCGGCAACCGCCCGCTTGGTGATCGTCTCGCAATCCATGCGGGCGACCCTGCGCTCACGGCGGCGCTCGCCGTCACCTTGCTTGCTCCCATGCCGCCGCTCTTGTTCATGGGCGAGGAATGGGGATCAACCCAGCCGTTCCCTTTCTTTTGCGATTTCCAAGGACCACTCGGGGACGCGGTACGCAAAGGCCGGCGAAGGGAGTTCGAGAGCGCCTATGCGGAGCTGGGCCATGCAATCCCGGACCCGCTCGAAGAGGCAACCTTCCGTATGGCCGTGCTCGATTGGCGCGCGCCAGCAACCCAGAGCGGCCGGAAACGGCTCGCGCTCATCCGCGATCTTCTGGCAACTCGGTGGCGGGAGATCGTGCCGCGCCTTGCCGGCGCAAAGTTCGCCGCTGCACGGTCCGACCAACATCTCCTGACGTCCGATTGGTTGCTCGCTGACGGTCAGACACTCCGATTGCTTGCCAATCTGTCCGACGCCGACGCCACGGCACCCAGCAACTTTCGGCCGCTACGATCCATTTGGGGTGGAGAGCTGAGGGCGACACTGCCGCCGTGGTCGGTGTTTTGGAGCATCGGAGGGGGATGATGCCGCCTTCCATCCCGCTCGCCACCTACCGGCTCCAGCTCACGCCGCAGTTCGGCTTCGACCAAGCGGCTCCGCTGGTGCCGTATCTCAAGGCGCTCGGCATAAGCCACCTTTATGCCTCGCCATTTCTCAAAGCACGATCGGGCAGCCCGCACGGCTATGACGTGGTCGACCACAATTCGTTCAATCCCGAACTGGGCGGCGAGGATGCGTTTCGTCGCTTGTGCGCTGCGCTCCGGCGGGCCGATATGGGTCTCATTCTCGACTTCGTGCCCAACCACATGGGCGTTCATTACGCCGACAACCCCTGGTGGCTCGACGTCCTGGAATGGGGACCGAAATCCCCGTGGGCCGCCTCGTTCGACATCGATTGGCACACGCTGCCCGCGCGTCCGCGCGGTGGAGTGCTGATCCCTGTTCTCGGAAGCTCCTACGGCGAGGTGTTGGAGCGCGGTGAGATCGAGCTTCGCTACGACGCAGCCGAAGGCAGCTTCTCCGCCTGGTACTTCGAGCATCGGCTGCCCATTGCGCCCAACCGCTATAGCGAGATCTTGCAGAAAATCGTGGCAGAGGCAGGCGCGAGCGAGGAGCTTGCAGGCCGCAAGCTCCTGGAATGGGTGGAGCGCTATCGTGGGCCGCATAATCCTCCGCGTCAGACGGCACGCGTCTTCAAGGCGGATCTGGCTTCGATTGCGGGCGCAAACGAGGTGATCGAACGCGGGCTGCGGGCCTACCGCCCAGCGCCCAGCCGACCGGATGCTGTCCTTGCCTTGCACCACTTGCTCGAGCGCCAGCATTATCGGCTCGCGCATTGGCGCCTTGCCGGCGACGAGATTAACTACCGCCGATTTTTCGACATCAACACGTTGGCCGGACTGTGCGTCGAAGACCGCGGCACATTCGACGCAATCCATGCGCTCGTCCGGCGGCTCATCGCGGATGGGTCGTTGCATGGATTGCGCCTCGATCACATCGATGGCCTGCGTGATCCGCATCAATATTTTCGACGGCTACAACGGCTGATCGAGCGGAGCCGGCCGGAAAAAAGCGCACCGTTCTATGTGGTGGCCGAGAAGATTCTCGCCGATGGGGAGCAATTGCCGCGCTTTGCCGGGATCGCCGGAACCACAGGATACGAATGGCTCAATGTGCTCTCGCGGCTTCTGCTCGACCATCGCGGCCTTGCCACGCTGGAGCGTACCTGGCGCGACGTGAGCGGCGATGAGCTGAGCTTTGATGCCGTACTCATCGACGCCAAGCGGCGCGTCATCGCAAACATTTTGGCGAGTGAATTCACCGTGCTGACGCGCTTGCTCGCGCGCATTGCTCGCGGCCACTATACGACGCGGGACCATAGTGCCGAGCGTCTACGCGCTGCGTTCGAGCTGTTCATCGTGCATTTCCCGATCTACCGCACCTATGTCACCGCGTCGGGCCCAAGCCGCGAGGATCGTGCGGTCATCGAAGGCGCCATAGCCAAGGCGCGCGACGATTGGTTCGGCTCCGATGTCGGCATTTTCGATTTCCTGCGCGATGCGCTCACTCTGGATCTGGTTGCTCCCGGTCGCTTAGGCCACAGCATCGCACGCGCCCGCCGCTTCGCGTTCAAGGTTCAGCAATTCACCGGCCCGATGATGGCGAAGTCTCTGGAGGACACCGCGCTCTATCGATTTCACCGGCTGTTGGCCCTCAACGAGGTTGGCGGCAATCCTGCCGTGGGCGGCATGTCGGTCGACAGCTTCCACGAGCGTATGCAGGAACGCGCCGCCAAATGGCCGCATGGCCTGACTGCGACTGCAACTCACGATACCAAACGCGGCGAGGACGCACGGGCACGCCTGCTCACCCTGTCGGAGCTCGCCGACGAATGGACGCGAAGCGTGCACCAGTGGCGGCAGCTCAACGCCAAGCTCATCGTCCCTTCCGGTGCCTCGCGCATTCCCTCGCCGGCGCACGAGTACATGCTCTATCAAGCACTGCTCGGCGCGTGGCCGCTCACCGGCATCGAGGCGGATTTCGTCGAGCGGATGCAGGCCTATGCTGTCAAAGCCGCGCGCGAGGGAAAGCTGCAGACGAGCTGGCTCGCCCCCAATGAACGTTACGAGTCCGGCCTCACGGACTTTGTCCAGCGCCTTCTCGATCGCGAGCGATCCACGAGCTTCATCGACAGCTTTGACGCATTCGCGCGGCGCGCAGCGCTGATCGGGGCGCTCAACAGCCTCGCCCAGCTGCTCTTGAAGGCGACGTTGCCAGGCATTCCCGATTTCTATCAGGGCACGGAATTCTGGGATCTGTCGCTGGTCGATCCCGATAACAGGCGAGCCGTTGACTTCGCGGCACGCGCATCTGCGCTCGCATCGATCGGCGAGGAGCCGGATTGGTCTGCGCTGGCGAGCACATGGCCGGACGGCCGCGTCAAGTTCGCGCTGTTGCGCGAGCTTCTCGCGCTACGACATGACCTTCCCGATCTCTTCACCCACGGCGGCTATCGTGCGCTCGAGGTGGTCGGCCCCAATCGCCGCGAGATCGTCGCGTTCGCTCGGCTCGGTGAGCGAGACGCCGTCATCGTCGTGACGGGGCGGCTGTTTGGCCGCGCGACGCAGAACGGGACGCGTTGGCCGCCCGCTCAAGCCTGGAATGCATGGGTCTTGGTCGAGGGCTTTTCGCAGATGCGCAACATGCTGGCCCCCGGGGAAGCGATGGCCGGACCAAGACTGGCAGCTGCGGACCTGTTCGACGTTCTGCCGATGGCGGTGGTACAAGCCCAGTACACGCCCGCGCGGCGCGAGCGACCCAAGGCCAGGGTTAGCGTCGCCGCAAAGTGAATATGCGGTGTTCGATATTGAGAGGCCGTCCGGGATCTTTGCAGGGCCGGACGGCCTCGCGGACGTCGTGCCGACCGACCAAGGGTCGGTTCCCTCCCTCCGCCGAATCACCGTCTACGCAAGAGCACTGATTCGGGCAACCGGCTTACCCCGCCTGTCTGGCTCGTGAGGCGTGCTCGAGTCGCGAATGCTCAAATGAGCGCCAGCTCCGCTCAATCTCCGATGCCGCCTACCCCAGAGGTCCGTCAGGGTATGTCGGTCCAGCCTGGCTGATCGCGCGACCGTGTGTTGAACGGTCGCATGCATGATCGCTCGCTGCTGCCTAGACTCGGCGGTGCAGCCGATGCTCGATCCACAGCAGCAGCGCGTTGGCGAGCGCCGCAAAGGCAAACAACACCACCGCGACCGCGATCATCTCCTCAGCCTGCAAGAGCTGCATGGCATTGATGATCAAAAACCCCAATCCATGCTTGGCGGCGAACATCTCGGCGAGCAGCACCCCGAGCAGCGTCAAGGTGAACCCGATCCGCAGCCCCGCGACTACCTCCGGCAACGTTGCCGGGAAAAGCACCGTGAGAATGGTCTGCCATCGCGATAGGTGCAGCGTTCGCGCCGACTTCAGGTAGACCGGCGGGACGTTTCGAATCGCGCTCATGGTCAAAAGCGCGACCGGCAGCACGCCGTGCATCGCCCCGAACGTCACGCGCCCCGACAGGCTCAATCCGAAGATCAGCAGCACCACGGGATAGAGCGTGACTTTCGGCAGCGTATAGAGCGAAATGAGGATCGGCTCGCCGACCGCCCCGGAGAGTCGATGAATGCCCATCCACACGCCGATCGTAAGCCCGATGCTGTAAGACAAGATCAGCGCGTAGAAAAAGCACACGAGCGTCGCCCAGGCGTTTTCGGCAAACCGCTCGCTCGGCACGAGCTTGGCGAGATAAGCGAGTGTCGGCAACGGACTCGGGAGCGCGGTCGCGCCGACGACTTGATGCAGCGCCTGCCATACCAGCAGCAGCACGATCAGGAGGATAACGGTGTCGGCAGCGCGGTTGGTCGCAATCATGGCTTGCCGACCCCGCGTCGCTCCGCCCAGCGCTGATCAATGACTTGCAGAAACATGTTGACCACGGTTGCGACGATGATCAAAAGCAGCATCAGCGCGTACATCTGCCGATTGTCGAAATCGGTATAGGCGTCGGAAATGACGCGCCCCAGTCCCGCAGGGGCAAGAATGAACTCGCTGGCGATAACACCGATGAAGGCATAACTGACGGCGAGCTTGACGCCGGTGAAGAGATGCGGCGCCGCTGCCGGCAATTTCAGGAGCAGCGCCGTGGCGATCCGACCCATGCGATGGACGCGCGCCACCTTCGTAAGCACGTGCGGTACGCGGTCGAGCCCGTTCAGAGTTGCGATGATCATCGCCACGATAGCGGTCGCTACCCCCATTAGCACGATGGGTATCGCGGATAGCCCGAAGATCACGATCATCACGGGATAGAAGATGAAGATGGGCACCGCATAATACGTGGCGAAGAACGGATCGAGCGATTGGCGCAGGCGCGGTAGCGCGTGAATGATGGCGCCCAGCGCAAAACCGGCGATCACCGAGATCACGGCGGCCACGATGACAATGCCGAACGTGCGCACGATCTGATCGTTAGCCTGTCCCGAGATCACCAGATGCCCGAGCGCGTCGGCCATCTCCGAGGGCGGGATCACGACACGATGATCGATCAAGCCGAGTCGGCAGCACAATTCGAGCAGCCCGATCGCGCCGGCGATGACCGCAACCCTGATCCAGCCGACCCGGCTCATCGCGCCGCCATCCCGGAATGTCCCAGCGATTTCATCGACTCGCCACGCAGATTGTCCCACAGCCGGCCGGTGATCTCGCCGAACCCCGCTTCGCTAACGATCTTGCTGTCGCGCTCGCGCGGCCAGCCGGTCACGACAATTTCGAGGAATCGACCGGGACGGGCCGACATCGCGCCGATGCGGTCCGAGAGCATGGCCGCCTCGTCAAGCGCATGCGTGATCAGGAGAATGGTTGCCCCGGTGCGCCGCCACAGCCGCAGCACCTCGTCGCCCATGAGCAGACGCGTCTGCGCATCGAGAGCGCCAAACGGCTCGTCGAGCAGGATAAGCCGCGGCTGAAGCACGAGCGTGCGGGAGATGCAGACCCGCTGGCGCATGCCGCCGGAAAGCTGCGCGGGATAGGCGCGAGCGAAATCCCTCAATCCCATGAAGGCCAGCGCGTCATCGACGCGGCGACGGACTTCCGCGGCGTCGACGCCGTTGCGGTGCAGGCCAAACGCGGCGTTGTCCCACACCGTCAGCCAGGGAAAGCTTGCGTCCTCCTGGAAGACGACGCCGATGCCGTCCGGCACCTTCCCAGCCACCGCGCGGTCCTCGAACGTCACTGCCCCCGCCGTGGCTTGCTGCAGCCCGGCGAGCAACTCGAGCAGCGTGGTCTTGCCGCAGCCGGAGGGACCGATGACCGCGAAGAACTCGCCGCGTCTGAGGTTTAGATCGACCGGTCCGAGCGCATGAACCTCCGGCGTACCGGCGGTCCCCGGATAGACCCGCGTCACACCCGAGACGGAGGCGTGGATGTCCTCATCCCGGACCGGGACGCTCATTTCTGCAGATCGGGCGGTAGGAAGGAACTGTCGACGATCTTGGTGAGATCGACGTCCTTCTGCAGCATCCCCACGCCTTTCATCGCATGCACCGTCTGCTCGAGTAACGGCATCTCGATGCGGCCCTCGCTCCAGAACTTCGCCTCCACGAGCTCTTTTACCATGATGCCAACCTCGTTGGCCGGCAACGGTGCGTAGATCTTGCTGAGTATCTCGATGGCCTCGCCGGTGTGCTCGTAGATGAACCTGGTGCCCTCGCGCCGCGCTTGCTGGACGGCGCGCAGTTTATCCGGCCATTCCTTCATCGCCTTGCCGGTCGCCATGCCGAGCTGCGAAGGAATCAGCGGCAGATCTTTCGGACGGACCAGCACGCGGTACTTGCTCTCGCCGCCGCGGGTTCGGAACAGAATGATCGGAATGGAGGTAGCGTCCACCACACCATTCTCCAACGCGGTGAGCGCGCCGCTCAAACTGCCGAGCGCCGTCATCTGCACGTCGCCCTGCTTGAGCCCGGCTTTCTCCATCACCAGCACGCCCATCATCTCGCCGAGTGACTTCGGGTTGCTGATGCCGAACTTTTTGCCCTTCAAGTCGGCGGCGGTCTTGATCGGGGAATCGGGCATGACGATCAGCACCAGGTCGGCGAGCGACCGCGACGTGATGCCGACGATCTTGACATCTTGGCCCTGTTCGGCGGCGGCGATAACCGGGGCGGCGGTGACGTCGCCGTAGCCGAGATCGCTTGCCATGGCGTTGCGCACCGAGCTGCCGCCCCCCGCGCCGGAGATAATTCCGGTGACGTCGAGCCCGTGGTTCTTGAAGAAGCCCTTCTCGAGCGCGATGCCATAGGGCGCGCCGGAAGGGTCATTCTTGTATTGGGTCACGAGGAGATCCGCCGCCTCCACCGGCGAGAGCGATGCAAGAGCAAGCGCTGCGATGATGATGGTACAGTGAACACGCATACCGTCCCTCCGTCAGATAACGTCCGCGGCTTCCCGCCCCCGCCGGGATCAAGTCCAGCGTAACCCGCGCAACCGCTGCCGCGTAACGGAACTATTGCCGCAGGAGCGCTGGAAGTTCCCTAGGGCTGAGCTTTTTTATACATCGTCGTGGATCGAACTACCGGTGACCTCCTGAGACGACGATGGTCGTGTCGCTTATTCCCCTCTGCTTGACTAGGGCGAACAGCGCGGCGGCGTTCGCGGGATGCAGCCTTATGCAGCCATGGGAAGCGGGGCCGCCGAGGCGGTGGATCTCGTAACTGCCGTGGATCGCATAGCCGCCGTGGAAGAAGATCGAATGCGGCATGGGTGAGTTGTAATATTCCTTCGAAAACCACGTTCTTTCCAACCGCTGCGGCCGATAGGTGCCGCTCGGGGTGCCGTAGCCGGCGCGGCCGGTCGAAACCACCCAGCGGTAGCGCGGCACGCCGTCGACGGAAACCGACATTTGCTGCGTGCTCTTGTCGATCGAGATGAGGACATTCGCGCGGACAGGTCCTGCGCTCAGGCCCAGGAACGCCGCGGCAAACGCGGCGCGCAGCAGCGCTCCGCTTCGCGCCTGCAGGCATGCGCCAAGCGGCCGCGCGCCTCGCAAAATTGTTCCGGTACGGGAATTCCGGTCCATGCGACAGTCCCTTGGTTCAGCCATCCTAACATAAGCTCGAGGCCCTCAATCGGCGTGGACCACGGCCTTCCGGTGCAGTAGGTGGAAGGGACGCGGGTGCATTTCGCGGATTTTATAGGGGCACAAACCGATGAAGGCTGCTTTCATTGAGCGATATGGCGGACCGGCGGAGCTGAGATACGGCGACTTGCCGGATCCCGTTGCTGGGCCGGGCGAGGTGGTCATCGACGTGCATGCTGCGAGCGTCAATGCCGCCGATTGGAAGGTGCGCGCCGGCCAGTATCAACTAGCGAAGTTTCCATTGATCCTCGGGCGTGATTTCTCCGGCGTGATCAGCGCCGTCGCCGAGGGGATCACCGATCTCAAGGTTGGGGACGCGGCGTTCGGCGTTTGCGAGGCGGGCCAGGATGGCGCTTATGCCGAGAAAATCGCGGCCAAGGCCGCAATCGTCGCCAAGAAGCCCGACACCGTGTCGCACGTCAACGCGGCCGCGTTGGCGCTCACCGGGCTCACTGCGCTCAGTGCCATCGAGGACACGCTGAAACTCAAGCCGGGCGAGACGATCCTGATCCAAGGCGGCGCGGGCGGGGTCGCCGGCTTCGCTATTCAGCTCGCCAAGCATATCGGCGCTCGCGTGATCACGACTGCGAGCGCGGCCAATCATGATTACGTGCGCGGCCTCGGCGCCGATCAAATCATGGACTACAGCGCGGTCGATTTCACGCGCGTGGTGACCAATTGCGATGCCGTCTTCGATACCGTCGGCGGCGACGTGGCGCAGCGCTCCTTCGCGGTGCTCAAGCCGGGCGGGCGGGCCGCCTTTATCGCTTCCGGGGCGCAGGCGCCGAAGTCCCCGCGCCAGGACGTTGCGTCGCTGCGGCCTCCCGTCGGGCGCGCACGGCGGCGCCTCGAGCGCATCCTCGAACTCATTGAAGCAGGGGCGGTACGCCCCCCTGAGATCAAGCTCTATCGCTTGTCCGATGCTGCCGAAGCGCATCGACTGAGCGAGTCGCGTCACTTCCGGGGCAAGCTCGTCTTCAAGCTGCGTTGAGCGCCGATCGGTACGGTTTAATGCTCCAGCAGCAGCGAGCCGAAGCCGTCGATCTTGTCGTCGATGCCGTTCTGGCGCAGCGACCACCAGTAGATGCAGGTGTTGATCGCGAGCACGGGCTTGTCGAGCCAGAACTCGGCGATCCCCGCCAGCCGCGCCATCGCCAGATTGGTGCCGACCTGGATGACTGCGTCGACGTCCGGTCCGTCGACTTCCAGGATGGCATCGCGCAGCTCGCGCTCACCCACATGCGCGATCAGAACGGGGCTCGCGCATTTGAGGCCCTGGAGCTGCACGACCTCGAAACCACAATCTGCGAAGAAACGCCGCACCTGCGCGTCGCCGGCCGGCATATAGGGCGTGATCACGCCGATCCGCTTCGCCCCATAGCGCTCAAGCGCCGCGCGCGCCGCGTCCGAGCCCATCGAGACCCTGACGCCGGCGCGCGCCTCGACCCGCTGATGCAGTCTTTTGCTGCCCTCGAGCCAGTCCCAGAACGTCTCCGAGGACATTCCCATGATCAGATAGTCGGGCTCGCAGGTCATGACTTCGTCGACCGCCGCAAACATCTGTTTGCGAATGTTGTCCATGAGCTGATTGAAATCGGCGTCGTCGCGGATCGGATCATTGGGGATGTGGATGCGGCCGAAGTGATTGGTGACGCCGCGCGGGCGCATCGCTTCGAACTCCGGCTGAACCGAGGTATTGGTCGAGGGCGCGATCACGCCGAATTTCTTGCGGAAGCCGAGCGCGTCGGTCATGGGCGAAAGCTTGCCGCAAATCGCAGGCCTAACACAATGGCAGCGTACGTGTCCCGGATGCGGTGCAGCGCGAAACGAAGTCGAGCCATAAGCGCGTTTACGCGCGTCTTCGACGCGCTATGGCACCGCTGATCCGGGACCGCAACCGCCACGGCCTTGAACGATCCCCGGTCTGCGACGCATCATTCCGCTGCGCTTCATGCTCCGCCGCGCCCGGGACACACGTAACAGGTGTTGCTTTGTGCCTGGGCCGCGCCCGAGAGCCCTCAAGCTAGGCTCATGCTAACGATGGGCAGGCAGGGCCGCTGTGTGCGGCCATCCATCATGCTAGAATTATAACGGTAGCGAAGGAGCGGGCGATGCTGCGCACGGGCAAGGAACACCTGGAATCGCTGCGCGATGGTCGCGTTCTCTATGTCGGCAGCGAGCGGGTCGACGACGTCACCAGCCATCCGGCGTTTTGCAACGCGGCCGCGACCGTGGCCGCGCTCTACGACATGAAGGCCGATCCCGCCAACCGCGAAACTCTCACCTACGAAGAGGATGGCGCCCGCCATTCGATTTATTTCTTGCGCCCACGCACGCGCGAGGACTTGCAGCGGCGCATGCTGGGGCATCGCCGCATCGCCGATTTCACCTTCGGCATGTTCGGCCGCTCGCCTGATCACGTCGCCTCCTTCGTTACCGGCATGGCGATCAAGCCAGACGCGCTGCCCGCTCCTTGTGCGCACGCTGACAATCTCCAGCGATATTACCATCATCTGCGCGACAACGACGTTTACGTCGTCTACGCAGTATTGCCGCCGCAGGCGGCACGCAACCCGGAATTCTATCAGCGGCAGAATATACCCGTGCCGACGCTGCGGGTGGTGCAGGAAACCGACGATGGCGTCGTCATATCGGGCATGAAGATGCTGGCGACCGGCGCCGTCTATGCGAACGAGATCTGGATCGGCAACGTGCTTCCACTCGCGCCCGACCAGAAGAAGGAGTCGATCACCTGCGCGGTACCGTGCAACGCGTTCGGCCTCACGCTGTGGTCGCGCAAGCCCGCCGCGCTTGGCGCCACCTCCGAGTTCGATTCCCCGCTCGCTTGGCGCTACGACGAGAGCGACAGCATGGTGCTGTGCGACAACGTCAAGGTGCCGTGGGAGAAGGTGTTCGTGCACGATGACGCCGTGCTCTCGCGCGATATCTACATCAAGACGCCCAGCCATTGCTTCGGCAATCACCAGTCGAATGTGCGCTATTGGTCGAAGATGCGCCTCTTGCTCGGCCTATGCAGCAAGGTCGCCCAGGCGACCGGCGCCGATCAGGTGCCCGCTGTCAAGGAAACGCTCGGCAAGATGGCGGCGGTCGAGAGCACGATCGGCGGACTGGTGCATGGGCAGATCAACGCCTATGAATCCTGGCCCGATGGCTACGTCTGCTTCAATCGCCGGTTTATGTATGCGGGGCTCGACTGGTGCACGCAGAATTACAGCAAATTCATCGACGAGCTGCGCGAGCTCTGCGGCGGCGGTGTGTTCCAGATGCCGGCCGACATCTCGGTCATGGACGACCCGGAGTTGGCCATGCGCTTCTCGACCTATTGGCAGACGCCGCAGGCCGACGCGCTGACCCGCATGAAGCTGTTCAAGCTCGCCTGGGACATGGTCGGGTCCGAGTTCGCCGGCCGCCATTTGCAGTATGAAAAATTTTATGCCGGCGCCGCCTTCATCATCCGCAATCATTCATACCGGGAAACCGATTGGGCCGAGTTCAACAAGTTGGTCGAGGACCTGATGGCGAGCTACGACTATCGGCCCGCAGACGCCGCGCGGCGGATGAAGGATAAAGGACTATCCGTCGTCCCGCGGCAGTCCTCGGCGCTCTGACTTTTCGAGTGTCAGAACTGCGGGCAGCTGCTCTATTTCGAGAATACGAAGTGCGAGAGCTGCGGGCTGCGGCTCGGCTATCTGCCAAAGCAAGAAGTCGTCACCGCATTGGAAGAGGCCGACGGTTTTTGGCGCGCGCTTGCAACCGAGGGCGAGCGATATCGCTTCTGCGCCAATGCCGGGCACGACGTCTGCAATTGGCTGGTGGCTGCCGAGGATGCCGAGATTTTTTGCGCCGCGTGCCGCCACAATCGCACCATCCCCGATCTCACCAACGCTGAGAATCTCGTGCATTGGCGCAGGATCGAATACGCCAAGCATCGCCTTTTCTACACGCTGCTGCGGCTGCGCCTGCCGCTCGCGACGAGATCCGAGGATCCGAACGGGCTCGCCTTTGATTTCCTGTCGAGGCCGCCGGACGGCAAAGGGGACCAGGCGCCGATCATGACCGGCCATGCGGGCGGCCTCATCACGCTCAACGTGGCGGAAGCGGACGCGCCCGAACGCGAACGCCAGCGCAAGTGGATGGGCGAGCCCTATCGCACGCTGTTGGGCCATTTCCGGCACGAGATCGCGCATTACTACTGGGATCGCTTGGTGAGAGTTTCGCCCGCGATCGAGGAATTCCGGCGCCTATTCGGCGACGAACGCGAGGACTACGGCACAGCACTCAAGCGGCACTACACGGAGGGGCCGCCGCTCGACTGGGCGGAGCGTTTCGTCACCGCTTATGCCAGCGCACATCCGTGGGAGGATTTCGCCGAAACCTGGGCGCACTATTTTCATATGGTCGATACGCTCGAAACAGCGTTCGCATTCGGGCTGCGGATGCGGCCCAAAGTGGCCAAAGGCGCAGGCCTTGCAACGGCGATCGATTTTGACCCCTATGCCGCCGAGATGGACCGCATCATCGATGCTTGGCTCCCGCTCACCTTTGCGGTCAACTCCATCAACCGCAGCATGGGGCAGCCCGACCTTTATCCATTCGTCTTGACTCCGGCCGTCATCTGGAAGCTGACCTTCATCCACGAGCGGATACACGCGGTGAGCGCCGATCACTCGCGCGATTCCGAGCATAACGCGATCCGTGCTATCGTCGCCGGGCTTAAACGCGCCGTCGGCTCGCCGCAATCCACGACGTGACGTGACTGAGGCACCGGTCCGCGGTTCGTCGTCGAAGCCGGGGCGGTTCGGAAATGCATCGAAAAATTGCGTAACATGGAAGTAGTCTTAGACGCAGATTTCCGCGAAATGGAATCAGCGCGAGGGAAAAGCTCGGTCTGCTCCCTCTCCCGCGTGCGGGTGGGGTGGGGGGGGCAACCTGAAATGCTCTATCACGTTGCGTGCCGCCTCCCTGTCCCTCCCCCGCAAGCGGGGAGGGAACGATGGGGAGGGGTCGTCGTCCGACAGCCTTGATTTTACGTCGCTGCAAATCGCTTTAACCCAGCCGAGCCAGCGTATGTCGATCCTCGCCGCCTACGATCGGCCGGTTGCGCTCGCGCCGCAGATCATCCGCCTGCGCCCGGCCCCGCACTGCCGCACGCGCATCGAAAGCTATTCGCTCAAGGTCACGCCGGCGAAGCACTTCATGAATTGGCAGCAGGATCCAAACGGAAACTGGCTCGCACGCTTCGTATTTCCCGAGAAGACGCGCGAATTCACCATCACGGTCGATCTCGTCGCCGACATGGCCGTGATCAATCCCTTCGATTTTTTTATCGAGCCTTTCGCGGAGACTTTTCCCTTCGCCTATCCGGCCGAGTTTGCCGAGGAGCTTGCGCCCTATCTCGACGCCCAGCCCGCCGGTGCGCGGCTGTCGGCTTTCCTCGACTCGATTCCGCGCCATCGCAAGAGCACCGTCGATTTCCTGGTCGGCCTCAATCAGCGCCTGCAACGCGAGATCCGCTACCTCGTTCGCGTGGAGACGGGCGTGCAGACGCCGGAGCAAACATTGGCGCTAAGCGCGGGCTCGTGTCGGGACAGCGCGTGGTTGCAGGTGCAAATACTGCGTCATTTGGGGTTCGCAGCGCGGTTTGTGTCGGGCTACCTCATCCAATTGCGCCCCGACATGGCCCCGCTCGAGGGTCCCGCCGGCGCGGCGCAGGACTTCACCGATCTGCATGCCTGGGCCGAGGTCTATGTGCCGGGCGCCGGATGGATCGGGCTCGATGCCACCTCGGGGCTCCTCTGCGGCGAAGGTCATCTGCCCCTCGCCGCCACGCCGCATTTTCGCGCCGCGGCCCCCATCAGCGGCTCGGTCGAGCCGTCGGAGGTGACCTTCTCGTTCGACACGAGCGTCAGGCGGATTGCGGAAACACCGCGCGTCACCTACCCGTTCTCCGAGGCGGCATGGCGCGCGCTCGACGCGCTCGGTGAAAAGGTCGACCGCGATCTCGCAAAGGGCGACGTGCGGCTGACCATTGGCGGCGAGCCGACCTTCGTTGCGACCGACGACTATCAATCGCCGGAATGGAACACCGACGCGCTAGGTCCCACCAAGCGCAGCCGCGCCGATGAACTGATCCGCCGCTTGCGGCGGCGTCTTGCGCCAGGCGGTCTCCTCCATTACGGCCAAGGCAAATGGTATCCGGGCGAGCAGCTGCCGCGCTGGGCTTTCGGCCTGTATTGGCGCCGCGACGGCAAGCCGATTTGGCACAACGCTGCGCTCATTGCGGCGGAAACGGTCTCCCATCGGCCATCCGCGGAGGACGCGCAGCGCTTCACGCAAGCAGTCGCGAAGCGTCTTGGGCTCGGGCCCGCCTACGTGCAGCAAGCGTTCGAAGACCCAACCGCGCGGCTGCTCCAAGAAAGCGAGCTACCTGAGAATATCGACCCGGGCGATCCCAAGCTCGATGATCCGATCGAGCGCGAGCGCATCATGCGCGCGTTCGCGAGGCCGCTCGGCGCGCCTGTGGGTTACGTGCTGCCAGTGAGGCGGTGGGCTACGCAGGCTGAAGCTCGTTGGGTGAGCGAATTGTGGCAAACGCGACGGCAACGGCTGTTTCTCGTGCCGGGCGACGCGCCGATCGGCGCTCGCCTGCCGCTCAGCGCGTTGCCGCATGTGCCCGCAGCCGAATACCCGCACCTCTTGCCCCCCGATCCGATGGCCGGGCGCGACGAATTGCCGGATCCGCAGCTGGTCGCGCAGCCCATGACCGCTCGCCGCGAGGACGACGCCCGGAGCATCTTCGATCGTGGTGGAGAAGGCGCTCCGGCATCCGCGCTCGCCTCATCGCCTCGTGGTCCCGTGCGAACCGCGCTGACGGTCGAGCCGCGCGACGGGCGACTGTGCGTGTACATGCCGCCGCTCGAGCGGCTCGAAGAGTATCTGGAGCTGCTCGCGGCGATCGAAGCGGCCGCGGTCGAGCTCGACATGCCCATCCACCTGGAAGGTTACGAGCCGCCCGCGGATGTACGCCTCGACGTCATCAAGGTCACGCCTGATCCCGGCGTCATCGAGGTGAACGTCCATCCCGCTACAAATTGGCGCGAGACCGTCGAGCTTACGCAGACGCTCTACGAGGAAGCGCGCCTATGCCGGCTCGGCGCCGACAAATTCATGATCGATGGGCGTCACATCGGGACCGGCGGCGGCAATCACGTCGTCTTGGGGGGACCGACGGCGGCCGATAGCCCTTTCCTACGGCGGCCCGACCTGCTCAAGAGCCTCATCCTCTATTGGCAGCGGCATCCCTCGCTGTCCTACTTGTTTTCCGGCCTGTTCATCGGTCCGACCAGTCAAGCTCCGCGTGTGGACGAGGCGCGCGATGATCAACTCTACGAGCTGGAGATCGCGCTCGCGATGGTGCCGATGCCGGGCGAGGCCACGCCGCGGCGCCCGTGGTTGGTCGACCGGCTATTTCGCAACCTTCTCGTCGACGTCACCGGCAACACCCACCGCGCCGAAATTTGCATCGACAAGTTGTTCTCGCCCGACGGTCCGGCCGGACGCCTCGGCCTGGTCGAATTCCGGTCGTTCGAAATGCCGCCGCACCCGCGCATGAGCCTGGCACAGCAGTTGCTCGTGCGCGCGCTGATCGCCTGGTTCTGGCGCGAGCCGCAGCGCGGCTCGCCGGTGCGTTGGGGCACAGCCTTGCACGATCGCTTCATGCTGGAGCATTTCGTCTGGCAGGACTTCCTCGGCGTCTTGGAAGACCTGCGCTGCGCCGGCTACCATTTCGATCCGCAGTGGTTTCAGGCCCAGCGCGAATTTCGCTTTCCGCGCTACGGCGCCGTCACCCATGGCGGCGTCACGCTTGAATTGCGCCACGCGCTCGAGCCGTGGCACGTGCTGGGCGAAGACGCCACTGCCGGCACCGCCACGCGCTCCGTCGACTCCTCTGTCGAACGGCTGCAAGTGCGGGTCGAAGGCTTCGATTCCAGCCGCTATGCGGTCGCATGCAACGGACGGCGCGTCCCGTTGAGCCCGACCGGCCGCTCCGGCGAATGTGTCGCCGGCGTACGCTTCAAGGCGTGGAAGCTGTCGGCCGCGCTGCACCCGACGATCGATGCGCATGCCCCGCTCACCTTCGACATTTTCGATTCGTGGAGCGGCCGCTCGCTCGGCGGCTGCCTCTACCATATCGCGCACCCGGCCGGGCGCAACTGCGAGACGCTGCCTATAAACTCCTATGAAGCGGAGGCGCGGCGGTTGGCGCGTTTCCAGAACCTCGGCCACACGCCGGGTTCTTTCGAATTGGCGCAAGAAGAACGCACGCTCGAGTATCCGATGACCCTCGACCTGCGGCGGCCGACTCATGTCTGATAGCCGTATGGCCGGACAAGGCGAGGACGTTTCCGAAGGAAGCGACGTCGAGCCGCTGCTATCGGGCTATCGCCCGCTGCCCGGCATTTTCGATGAGATGGTGGACCGCGACGGGCGCGTGCGTGCCCATTGGCAGCCGCTGCTCGCCATGCTCGCCCGGCTGGGTCCACAAGAGCTTACGCGTCGGTTTGCCGCCGCCGATCGCCACTTGCACGATTCCGGCGTGTTCTATCGCGTCTATGAGGACGCGTCGGGGGCCGAGCGGCCTTGGCCGCTCAGCCACGTACCGCTCCTGATCAATGGATCGGAATGGCAAACGCTCAAGGCCGGACTGATCCAGCGCGCCGAGCTGCTCGAGGCGGTGCTCGCCGATGCTTATGGTCCGGCCAATCTCGTACGCGATGGCAAGCTGCCGGCCGTGCTCATTGCCGGCAATCCGGAATTCCTGCGGCCGCTGGTGGGCGTCGCACCAGGGGGCGGCGCGCACCTGCGGTTTTATGCGGTTGACGTCGGGCGTTCGCCGGACGGCAACTGGTGGGTGCTGCGGGACCGCACCCAGGCGCCTTCGGGCTCCGGCTACGCCCTCGAGAACCGCCTCGCGCTATCGCGCGCACTGCCCGACATTTATCGCGCGCTCAAGGTCGAGCGCCTAGCGCCGTTCTTCCAGGCTTTTCAGGCCGAGCTCTCCGCGCTCAATCGGCACGACGAGGCTCGCGTGTGCGTACTCACGCCGGGACCGCTGAACGAGACCTATTTCGAGCATGCTTATCTCGCGCGCTATCTCGGCTTCCTGCTGGTCGAAGGTGAGGACCTGACCGTGCGCGAGGACGGCGTCTTTATCCGCACGGTCTCGGGGCTGCGCCGCGCCGAGGTGTTCCTGCGGCGGCTCGATGCCGACTTCGCCGATCCGCTCGAGCTCAACGTGCGCTCGCGTCTCGGCGTGCCGGGCCTGGTGCAGGCGGTGCGCGACGGTGCCGTCGTGATCGCCAATGCGCCCGGCTCGGGCCTAGTCGAAGCTCGGGCGCTGCTCAGTTTTCTGCCGGCGCTGGCGCCCGCGTTGCTGGGCCGTACGCTTGCGCTGCCGAACGTCGCGACCTGGTGGCTTGGCCAAGCGCGCGCCCGCGAGGAGATCGTTGATCGGCTCGACGAGATGGTGATCGCATCGGCGTTTCTCGGCGAGCTTCCCGGTCACGGCGAGCGGCGGGAGGTTCTCGGTGCAACGCTCGAGCCCCACGAGCGCGCGCGCATCGTCGAGCAGATCGCGCGACGCGGCATGGACCTCGTCGCCAAGGAGGCGGTCGCGCTTTCGACGACCCCGATCTGGCGCAACGGCCGGCTCGAGCCACGGCCGTTCACGCTGCGGCTGTTTCTAGCGCGGACCGCGGACGGCTGGCGCGTGATGCCCGGCGGTTTCGTGCGGATCGCGAACAATATCGACGCGCGCGCCGTGAGCCTGCAGCGGGGCGGGAGCACGGGCGACGCCTGGGTCCTTTCGGAGATGCCGGTGGCCGAGACCACACTGCTGCCGACGCCGGATCGCATCACCATCACGCGGTTCACGGGCCCGCTGCCGAGCCGCGCCGCCGCCAATCTTTTTTGGGTCGCCCGCTACGTGGAGCGGGCCGAAGCGACGCTGCGGCTTATTCGGGCGTTGGTCAACCGGGTTGGCGACAGCGATGAGGCCGCGACACGGGTGGTCGGACAAATCTGCTCGCTGCTCGGCGCGTGGGATGCCGTTCCCACCGACCTACCCTACCTCAGGCCGGTGCTCGTCGCGTTTGCCGGATTGCAAAGTCGCGAGCTCGACGGTGCGCTTCCCTATCTCGTCGGCGCCGCGCAGACGGCAGCCTCGGTGATCCGCGACCGCTTTTCTCCGGACGCTTGGCGTGCGCTCACTGATCTTTCCGAGTTGATCGACGCCGCCATCGATCCGCCCACCGAAAGCGCAATATTCGAGCGCACCAACGGCGCGTTGCGCATCATCGCCTCGTTTTCGGGCTTGGCACAGGAAAACATGAGCCAACTCGCCGGCTGGCGTTTCCTCGAGCTTGGCCGGCGCATTGAGCGCGCGGTTGCAACGTGCCGTTTCGTGCGTCAATTCGCGTTCGGCAATCTCGACGGTGCGCTCGACCTCCTGCTCGAGCTTGCGGATAGCCAGATCACCTACCGGCTGCGCTATGTCATGGTGGCGGCCGCGGCTCCGGTCATCGATCTCGTGGTGCTTGATCCCAACAATCCGCGATCGGTCGCCTACCAGTTAGCCCGCATCGAAGCGCATCTCGCTGCCCTGCCGCAGCGAAGCGGCGGCGGCCGCTTGTCGCCGCCCGAGCAGATCGCAACCGCGCTCGTTGCGCAAATCCGCACCGCCGACGCCGCGACGCTCGACGAGACGACGCTGTTCGCCGCCGAAGAGGCGCTGATGAAGCTCGGCGACGCAATCGCCTCGTCGTACTTCACGACCCATGAGCGGGCGGGGGTTCGCTGGGAAGCGCTCGGATGATCTACGACATTCGGCAGGTCACGACTTATCGCTACGCGTCCCCGGTGGCCTATGCGCGGCACGTGCTGCGGCTCACCCCCATCGACCGCATGGGACAGCGCGTTCACGCCGCGGCGGTCGATATCGAGCCAGCGCCCGTCCAACGGCGCGAGGGGCACGATTTCTTCGGCAACCGGATGACCTGGATCGAGCTCGATCGGCCGCACGATACGCTGAGCGTTCGCGTCGCGGCGCGGGTTGCGGTCAAGCGCGATATCGCGCCGGAAGTGACGCCGCCCTGGGAAGAAGTTCGCGACGCGGCCTTCGCCTCCGTCGATCTTTCGCCGAACTCGCCCGCGCATTACCTCTTTCCGAGCAGGCAGGTCTCGTTCGATCCGGAAATCCGCGCCTATGCCGCCGAGAGCTTTGCGGCTGGACGCCCCATTCTCGAGGGGGCGGTCGATCTGATGCGGCGGATCAAGGCCGAGTTCGTCTACGAGATCGGCGCAACGACCGCTTCGACCACGCCGCCCATGTCGTTCGCGCTGCGCCGCGGCGTCTGCCAGGACTTCGCCCACATCATGATTTCGGGGATGCGGGGTCTCGGTCTGCCGGCCGCCTATGTCAGCGGCTATCTCCGCACCGGGCAGCCCTCCGAGAAAGACAAGCTCCAGGGCGCTGGCGCGATGCATGCTTGGGTGTTGGCCGGCTGCGGAGAGGAGGTCGGGTGGCGCGGATTTGATCCGACCAACGGCATTTTCGCCGGCGACGACCACGTGGTGCTCGCCATCGGCCGCGATTACGCCGATGTCGCGCCGATCGACGGAGTCATTTTTGCATCGGGCGGCCAGCGTCTGGAAGTGTCCGTGAGCGTGACGCCCGCGGCGGAGTAGGCGCGTCCCGCTCTTGCTCTACTCTAGGAATGTGCCGCAAACGCGGTTCACTCCCTCTCCCCATTTGGAGAGGATTGGGGTGAGGTCGTGGATTCCCAGTATAAGCGCGTTCACGCTCGTCTTCGACGCGCTATGCGCGGGAATGAGCGGAGTTTGTTGCGGCGCTCTCAGTTCCTCAGTTCTACTGAGACACTACGGCGCCGTTGTGAGGCCAAACTGGATGGGCTTACTATCGCGTGGGAAAAGGAAGGACGCCATGGCAGATAGGCAATACGACCGCTCGATCCAGGATCTCGGCAATATCGTCAATCTCGGCCACGTCAACGTCTGCATCAGCGATCAGCACCTGGCGACGCACTATTACATCAGCGGTCTCGGCCTAACCCGCGATCCCTTTCTCAACACCGGCGCCAGCAACATGTGGGTCAACGTTGGGATGAGCCAATTCCATTTGCCGACCGGCCAGCCCGACGTGCTGCGCGGCGTGACCGGGGTGGTCGTCCAGGACCGCGCCGCGCTGCTCGACCGCCTCAAGCGGATACGCAAGCCGCTGGAGGGAACAAAATTCGAGTTCCGCGAAACCAACGATTGCGTCGAGACGGTCTGCCCGTGGGGCAACCGCATCAACGTGCACGCGCCGGACGAGCGTCGCTTCGGCCGTATCGTGCTGGGCATCCCTTACATCGCGTTCGACGTGCGTCCCGGCACGGCGGATCGCATCGCACGGTTCTATCGCGACGTCATGGGCACGCTCGCGAGCGTGGTCGACACCGCCGACGTCCATAAGGCCTGCGTACAAGTGGGCGAGAAACAATACTGGTACTTCCGTGAGACCGATGCACCCGAACAGCCGTATGACCGGCACCACGCGCAGATCTACATCACCGACTTCTCGGGCCCCTATCGACGGCTGAAAGAGCTCGGTCTGATCACCATGGAGGTGAACGAGCACGAGTATCGCTTCAAGGACGTCGTCGATCTCGATACGCGCGAGGTGCTGTTCACCGTGGAACACGAGGTGCGCAGCCAGACCCATCCGCTCTATGGCCGGCCGCTCGTCAACCGCAATCCGGCGCAGTCGAACCGCAATTACAGGCCAGGTCACGACAGCATCTCTTGGGCCATGGCATGAGCTCTGAAGGCGAGCCCGCCCGTCACGTGCATCAAGGGTGCCGCAATTCGGTGTGCTTCCCCGCGTGATGCGATGAGTACCGCATCGACCCACGCGCGACGCGCCCTGGTGATCGGCGGTTCGCTCGGCGGGCTGTTCGCGGCACATCTCCTGCGCAGCGCTGGCTGGGACGCCGTCGTGTTCGAGCGCAATCCCGAGGATCTCACCGGCCGCGGCGCCGGACTGAGCACGCATCCGCAGCTCATCGACCTGCTGCGCCGCGTCGGTGTCGATTTCGACGACTCGATGGGAGTTAAGCTCGACACATTCGTTTTCCTCGATCGCAGCGGCAAGAGCTATCTCGAGGCAAAAACGGTGCGCACCATGAGCTCATGGGGACGGCTTTATCGCTCGTTGCGCGACCTGCTGCCGCCGCAAAGCTATCGCCTCGGCATGTCGCTTCGCCGCGTCGAGCAGGAGTCCGCCGCCGTGACCGCGATCTTCGCCGACGGCTCGCGCATTACCGCAGACCTCCTCGTCGGCGCCGATGGCGTACGCTCCACGGTCCGCGAGCAGTTCCTGCCGGACGTTGTGCCCAACTATGCCGGCTACGTCGCCTGGCGGGCAATGCTGGAGGAGAGCGAAGTCCCGCCCGCAATCCGGGCGGAAATTTTTGAGCGCTACACGTTCTGCCTGCCGGAGGGCGAGCTGTTTTTGGCCTACCCCGTTCCGGGCCGCAACAACGAGACGCAGGCCGGCCGACGTGCCTACAACATTGTTTGGTATCGCCCGATCGCCGCCGACGCCTTGGTCGATCTTTGTACCGACGCGCGTGGCCAATACCACGGCAGCGCCATACCGCCACCGTTGATCCGGCCGGAAGTGCTCGCCGCCATCAAGGCGACGGCGCGCGCGCTCGTTGCGCCGCAGGTGGCCGAGATTTTTGTCCGCGCGCAGCCGTTCTTTCAACCGATCTTTGATCTCGAGTCCCCGCAGATCGCCTTTGGACGCGTGGCGCTGTTGGGGGATGCTGCTTTCGTGGCGCGGCCGCACGTGGGTGCCGGCGTCACCAAGGCGGCATTGGACGCGGCGAGCCTCGCCGACGCTATGGCGGGCCAGGACGTGGCGGCCGGTCTGCTGCGCTATCAGCGCGAGCAGCATCCCTTTGGCAGCGGGCTCGTTGCGCTCGGCCGCCAGGAGGGCGCTTATCTCAGCGCGCAGCTCAAGTCACGCGATCAGCGCACCGCAGCCGAGCTCACTTGGGACGCAAACGACGTGCTGCGCGCCCATCAGATGCGCAGCGAAAGCCTGCGCGACGTGCTCGCCGCCTCCCGGCGTGCCATGTGAATGACCGGGTCTTGCGCGATGCAATCGGCTGCCACGCAATATCTAGAGCGTGATCCGGTCGACCTCGGCCAAGTCCTCCGGCGACAGCGTCCAGCCGGCCGCGCGCACATTCTGTTCCACCTGCTCTGTCGTCGTGGCGCCGGCGATGACGCTGGCCACGACGCCGTCGCGCAAGAGCCAACTGAATGCCAGCTCGAGCAGCGTGTGACCGCGCCGTTCGGCAAATGCCTCAAGCTCGCCGACGATGCGCCAGTTGCGCTCGCTGGTGAAGCGCTGCGCGTGGCGCGCATTCTTGGACAGACGCGACCCCGGCGGGAGTGCCGAGCCGCGCTTGTATTTGCCGCTCAATAGCCCGCTGGCGAGCGGGAAGTACGGCAGTATTGATAATCCAAGCGCTTTCGTCGTGGGCTTGAGCTCGCGCTCGATGTCGCGCACGAGCAGGCTGTACTCGTCTTGACAGGACACGAATGCGGCAAGGCCGCGCTGCCGCGCCACCTCCTGCGCCTCGACGATCTGGCGGCTGGATAGATTAGAGCAGCCGATGAAGCGAACCTTGCCGAGCCGCACGAGCTCGTCTAGCGCGCGCAGCGTTTCCTCGATCGGCGTTTGCGGATCCGGCCGATGCAGCTGGTAAAGGTCGATCCAATCGGTGTTGAGCCGCTTCAAGCTCGCTTCCACAGCGCGCAGGATGTAGGAGCGCGACGCGCCTTTGAGCTCGCCCTTATCATCCATCGGCAGGCCGAATTTGGTCGCGAGCACGACCTGTTTGCGCTTTGGTCCAAGAATTCGCCCGAGCTCCTCCTCCGAGCCGCCCCTGTTGCCGTAGCTGTCGGCGGTGTCGATCAGGCTGATGCCAAGATCGATCGCCTTATGCACGACCCGGCTCGTCGCCGCGAAATCGATGCGGCCGCCGAAGTTGTTGCCACCGAGCCCGACGACGGAAACTTCGAGCGTGGACGCGCCGAGCCTGCGCTTGAGGAGAGCCATCTCGCTCATTGCGCGCGGCTAAGCCCGAGGATCGCCCGCGCCTCGTCGGGGCTTGCGATCTCGCGACCGAGCCCGCGCGCGATGCTCACCATGCGCTCCACCAGCACCGCGTTGTTTTTGGCGAATTCGCCGGGAGCTACATAGGGATTATCCTCGTAGCCGACGCGAACATGTCCGCCGAGCGCGACAGCAAGCGCGAGGATCGGCCATTGCTTTTGCGGGTTCATGACGCTGACGTTCCAGATGCAGTCGCGCGGAAGATTATCGACCATGAACTGGAGCGCTCGCTCGGTCGGCGGGGTCCAGGTGCCGCCGGGCCAGCCGATGAATAGGGTGACGTAAGTCTTGTGCCTGAGAAACCCCTGCTTGCGCACGAAGTCGAGGTGCCAGAATGCGCCGGTCGTGAAGCACTCGCATTCGAGCTTCACCTTGTGCTCCTCGGCGGCCTTGGCGTAGGCGATGAGTTCCTCCACCGGATGGATCGCCATCATGCGCTTGGGCGGCAACGACGGCTCAGGCTGAAAATATTCGTCGTGCGCGTTGAAGCACACCGCCATCATGTCGGGGCCAAGCTCCATCAACTTGATCTTCTCTTCGATGCGCGCCGACGCCACGCCGAACTGCATGATCGGATCGACCTTGGTCATGATCGCCTCCTGCAGCCTCCTCCAGTCGTCGTGGTGGATGCGCGAGACCTGCCGGCCGTCCGCCTGAATCGTCTCCTCGAGCGTTCGGCGGCCGTGGATGTGCGCGATCGCAGCACCGGCACTCACGGCGTCGATATATTGCTGCGCGACGGCGCGGATGTCCTCCTGCGGCGGGCATAGATGGTTGTGCGGGTAGGACGTGCGCGAGTCGCAGGCGACCGTGATGATCAGCTTTTCCATCGGTGCTCTCTTGCTGTCATGCGCGGACTTGACCTTCCATCTTTTTCGCAAGAAGGATGGGTTGCCGGGTCAAGCTCGGCAATGACATTAGTAGTTACCATCTCACCTTAACAATCCGGTTCGAGCGAGCAGCCTCCACGATCGCGTCGAACACCGACATCCCGTGCAGCACGTCCTCGATCGGCACCGGGTAGGGCTTGCGCTCGCGGATCGCGCGCGCGAATGCGGTGAGCTCCGCGTTGAGTATGTCGAAAGCAGCGTGCTCGTGAATCTCGTCGGGCGGCGGTACCACCGCTCCGGTCGGCGGCTCGTCCGATATCGGGACGAAGCGCAGCGTCTGCAGGTTGGGCCTGGAAATCTCCGCCAGCCCCTTGCTGCCGTAGAGCGTGAAGGAAAAATTTGTTGCCGTGGCGACCGAGCAGAAAATCAACCCGCTCGCGCCGCCCTCGAAGCGCAGCATCACCGTGGTCGTGTCATCGCTGGAACCGGGGAGAGTGCGCGCGGTCACGCAGCGCACGTCACGCACCCGCCCGGCGAGTTCGATCATGTGGTCGAGCGCGTGCACGCCGACCGCGGTCAGCGCCCCGCCGGGCGCCTCCTCGGGCGCGGCGCGCCAATTGCCCGGTGTAATGAACTGGGCCGTGCTGGTGGTATGCTGCGCGACCATCGCGACCACGCGACCAAGCCGTCCCTGCGCGAGCCGCCGTCGCACCTCCACGATCGAGGGATGGAAGCGCCGGCAATAGCCGACCGCCAGCACGACGCCGGCTTTGCGCGCGGCCGCGACCGCCCGATCGGCGCTGGCGCGCTCGAGCGTGATCGGTTTTTCGACATGGATGTGCTTGCCCGCGGCGGCGGCCGCGACAATCTGTGATTCGTGCAGGCTGTGCGGCGTGGCGAGCACGACCGCATCGATGTCGGGATCGGCCAAAAGCTCCTCGTAGCTGTCCACGAGCGGCACGCCCTGTGCGCGGCAGAAATCTTCCGCCGTCGCGCGCGTGCGCGTGTGGCCACGCACGAAGGATAGTTCTGCGCTCTTGCCCTGGACCGATGCGACGAGTGAGCGTCCCCAGCGCCCCAGTCCGACGATGGCGGCACGAATCATGAGAGCATCGTTCGCGCTACTGAATCTTCAGCCCCGCCTGATCGATGATCGCCTTGTACATGGGAATCTCGCGCGCAATGCGTGCGCGGAAAACTTCCGGCCCCTCGGCCACGACTGGGAGGCCCGCCTTTACGAATTTCTCCCGGGTATCGGGCCGGTTGAGGATCAGGGTGAGTTCTTTTGCCAGCCGGTCGATGACCGCCTGCGGAG
>WNFR01003686.1_pt1 | contig 45591 bp, 63 predicted proteins | sample 5400221 | NCBI WGS metagenome assembly WNFR01 (sample SAMN13153357, study PRJNA577476) | soil metagenome | isolation source: 40 cm soil under Madrone tree | place: USA:California | collected 2016-06-14 | reverse complement strand
GCACGGCGACGCTGGCGGGATTGCGGACTTTGATCCAGACCGGACAAGGACCGGATCGATAGGTGCCGTCGACCTTCTTTGAGACAATGCCTTCTAAGCTCGCTGCCGCGAGGGTTTAGAGGCACCTTTGAAAGCCCGCTCGCCGGAAATCAGTATGCGGCTCACGCGCCGAGCCTCTTGTATTAAAGCTAGGGCTTTCCAGGTAGAAGCTAGATGCACTCCTAACAAAGGAGGACGCATCACGATGCGCCAGATCATCACGAAAGACCTGGCTTCAATTTACACCGATGTCCCCACGCTGCGCCCGGGGACCGTCGAAGCCTACGCCCTTGCTTTCGCATCCGCTGGGGTTGCCACGGTGGTGCGGCTCGCCATCGATCCATATGTCATGGGCGCTGAGTGCCTTCCATTCTTTCCCGCGGTCATCATCACAGCGCTGATCGGCGGGCGCGGTGCAGGTCTTTTTTGCGTGGTGCTGAGCACTGCCGCGGTTGTGTTCCTCCAGATGCCGCCCCTGACCCTCCTGCTATTTGTCTTGCTGGCAATTTTTATCGTGCTCCTCATTACACGGATGCGCCTTGCAATCCAGCGGGAGCAGGCGGCGCAAGCAATACAGGCGAGCAAAGATCGTCTGCAGCTTGCCCTCGACGCAGCTCTGCTCGGGTGGTGGCAGTACGATCCGATCCGTGGCCTCGTCTGGTTGGATACTCGCTTGAAAGAGATGTTCGACATTGCCGAAGACAGGACAGATGTCGAGGAGTTCAGGAGGCGGATGCTTCCTGAGGACATAGAAAGGGTTTGGGCGGCCGTCGAAGCGGCGATCGATCCCACCAATCCGAAGCCCTACGCGACCGAGTTCCGGCATAGGCGGGGAGATGGGGAGGTCCGCTGGATAGAGGCCCATGCGCTTGTTCATTTCGAGGGCGGCGGGCGCGAGCGTCGCGCCGTTAGCATGGTCGGTACCGCACAGGACATTACACAGCGCAAACGGCGCGAAGAAGAACGTAAGCAGCAAGAGGAGAGGGAGCATTTCCTCATGAGCGAGATTAATCATCGCGCTAAGAACTTGCTCAGTGTCGTGGACGCGATTGCTCACCAGACCGCCACCAGAACTCCCGAAGACTTCATCGAACGCTTCTCCGAGCGCGTCCAGTCGCTTTCAGCCAATCAGGACCTCCTCATTCGAAACGAGTGGCAGGGGGTCGAGATCGAGGCCCTGGTTCGCGCCCAGCTCGCCCCCTTCGCCGATCTCACGGGTTCTCGCATCGTGATGGGCGGCCCAAAGCTGTGTTTGAATGCGGCTTCGGCGCAAGCCATCGGGCTCGCGCTCCATGAGCTCACCACCAACGCCGGGAAATACGGAGCGCTGTCGACGGATGCGGGTCGCGTGGATATCGGCTGGGGGACCGACGGCGATACCTTCACTATGAGCTGGACCGAGCGCGAGGGACCGCCCGTGTCTGAACCGCAGAGGCGCGGGTTCGGCACCGTCGTTATGGAAACGATGGCGGAGCGCAGCGTGGATGGTGCGGTCGAGCTTGATTATGCGCCCTCAGGTCTGAGCTGGCGTTTGATTTGCCCGGCTGCGAACGCGCTGGAGCCAGCCAATTTTCAGGTCGAGGGGAAACCGAACTGACGGCGTCCCTGCCGATATCGACCACAGCGACCACCGGACCTGCCAAGGCGCGGTCGCCTCGGGAGAGCGCGAAACACGCGGTCCCTTTCGCCCCTTCGAACCGTCAGTGCTGATCAGCCTAGAAATAAATATGCCCACCGTCGCTTGCGGAAGAAAGTGGATAACAGCGGCATCGAACTTCCTTTGGAGCTGATCACGGTCGGGTTGGGTTGACATGGGCTTTCCTTCGGCGCATGCGGCATTTGGGGAGTGGGGCGATGTTGATTGATTGTAAGAGGGGCAGGAACCCGGCAAACGAGATGGCGTTGGTCGGCATGGAACGCGACCTATCGCCGGCTGATCTGAGGGCGATGCGTAGGGGCATAGGCGCAGAGCTACGAACGCTCTATTCTGACGTGTTACGCGAGGAAATCCCCGACCGGATTGCCGAGCTGCTGAGGCAGCTCGATCAGCAGAAGGCCGACGACAGCACGTAGGGCCTCCCGAATGTCGGCCGCAGCTTCGCACTGAGGCCACAAGTAACCTCACCTGCGGCGGCAGGCTTTGGTCCGGTACATGTTCTGCGCGCCAGCCTTCAACCTTTGTTTTTGAGTGGAACCGGGTTCTTCCGCGCTACTTCATTTGCCCTTGTAGGGGGGCGCTAACAATGACGCACAATCTCGCCGGTAAACGCATCCTGATTGTCGAGGACGAAATAATCGTCGCCCTGGACCTTGCCAACAAGATCACTGCAGACGGGGCGAAGGCCGTCGGCCCCGTGTCGACCGTGAATGCCGCACTAGATGTGATCGCAAACACGGAGCTGGACGGTGTGATCCTCGACGTCAAACTGAGGGGAGAAATGGCTTTCCTGGTCGCCGATGTTCTTGCCGACCGTCACATCCCGTTCATCTTCATGACAGCGCTGGACGCTGGCGATATTCCGTCTCGACACGCGAACGTTCGCTGCGTCCAAAAGCCTGTCAGCACGGAGGTCATCTGCCGCGCGCTTGAAGCAACGATATTCGCCGCACAAGACTGAGGCGAGCGGACGTGGATGCAGCGGGCGTATAATTCGCGGCGAACGGTGCCTCACATCCCCCAAACAACCAAAGCAGCCTCAGCACCCGCAGGGTCACCTTTAATCCTGTAGACGGTCTGTCTGGTCAATCCGGTTTCCTTCGCCATCTGAGCGATGCCTACCGCTTCCTGCCCCAGCATGTCGCGCACCTTGGCAAGTTGCTCGCGCGTGAAGCTTGGCTTGCGTCCAAGGTAAGCTCGCTCGTCATTCTGCTTGGCATGCTCGATACCGGCCCGTTGCGCCGCCTTGCTGGCCTCAGCCTGCGCCTGAGATGTCGCAGCCATGAAGGCGATCAGCGCATCACGGATGGCCTGTTGCATAGGGTCTTTGGTCGCCCCGTCGAACGTGAAATTGTTGATCACCGTTCTGATCACCACGCCACGCCGCATGAACTCGCGGATTGTGTCGCACACATCCTCGTAATTGCGTCCGAGGCGATCAACCCAACGAACCACAAGCACATCACCAGCCCTCAGCTTGTCGAACAGGCGACGACCCTCGGGGCGCTCGACAAGGCGCGTGTGGAGACCTGATACGCCGTTGTCGGCGACTACCTCGTCAATGCGATAGCCTGCCGACTTAGCGTGAGCGACTTGGTGTTCGATGGTCTGCTCTGCGGTCGATACTCTCGCGTAAAGAATAGTCGCCACGGCATCGCCCTCCGTCCGTTAGGCTGATGTCCGTACAATCTCACGTACGTTGATCGAAATCAACCCTAACGGACGGCATATCGGGCATGCATTTGAGCGTACGCTGTGGCATACCTCATCGGACGCAAACGCTGGGGTGCAACCATAAAATATGTGGCGAAAGTCAAACTACCTACTGGCGAGCACACCTTGAATGCCTGTAAGCACTCTGCGCGCAGGGAACTCAGAAATGCAGACCGGATTGCCCCCTAACCATGGACTTTCCAAATTCGCGCTGAGCGTAGCCGAGCTCGTTCCTACACTCGATGGCGAGGTATTTCTTACCGACGTTCAATACGAGGCGCTACATGTGGGAGTGGCTTCAGGAACAAGTGTCCTGGTTAGCGCCCCCACATCAACCGGAAAGACGTTGATCGGATGGTGGGCGATAGCGTCTGCGGTGGCTTCCGGCGGTCGAGCTGTCTACCTAGTTTCCCACCGTGCTCTGGCTAAGCAAAAGTTTGAGGAGGCTCAACGTCTCTTTCTGGCGACGCTCTTTAGCGGTGACCGAGCGGCAATCGTGTGCGCTACAGGCGATGGTGTGGAAGATGCGTCCGGTCGTAAGACTAACGCGCCAATGGCGGCCGGCATTCTCGTCGCCACATACGAAAAGTTTTTAGGATGTCTGTCGGTGGGCGGCCCGCCGCGCGACCTAACCGATATCTGCTTTGTTTGCGATGAGGTCCAACTTATCGGCGACCCGAATCGGGGACAAAGCGTTGAACTGCTTCTGACGTTAATGCGGAGGTCGGGATGGCGACAGCTCGTCTGCCTCTCAGCGGTGCTGAGTGAGAAAGACGGACTGAGCTTAGCCAGCTGGTTGGATTTGCGCTTGATACGCAACCCCACTCGCGAAAAGGCTCTAAGACTCGAATGCCGTAGTAACACAAGCGTCCACACCATCGCAGTTGCACCCGGTCTGGTGGGAGACATACAAACCGACAACGTTCGGCGCGAAACGTCAACGATTCAAATTGTCTTTGAATTGCTGACGAAGCCCCATCTTGCACCAGTCATCATATTTTGCATGAGGGTTGATGACACTTATGATCTTTACAACGATCTAATTCGCACGAAGACTGCAACTATCAACGTTAGTCCTCCCGGTTCTTTCGAATTGGACGAGGGATTGCGCAAAGCGCTTTGTTGCAGAGCTGCCTTTCACAACGCGGAATTGAGCGAGGAGGAACGGCTATTTGTCGAGGAGCGCATTGCGGCTGGCAAGGTCGATGTTGTGTTCGCAACAAGTACACTCGCGGCTGGAGTTAATTTTCCGCTGGGCAGCGCGGTATTTGCAACGTGGACGCGATGGAACGTTGAACGCCGTATCCATGAACCGATTGGTCGCGCGGAGTTCCAGAACATGGCAGGCCGAGTTGGCCGCATGGGTCAAGCGGCGGCGGAGGGACTGGTTATTCTTTGCGCGGATGGAGGTTCGGAGCTCAACAATGCGCGAAAGCTGATGGATTTGGGAGCTCAGGATGAACTTGGGAATGGAATCATTCCTGAAGATTTCGGAATGCTGACGCTCCAGCTTTTTGCTGGAAAGCTTTGCGCGAGGCGAGATGATGCGTTTGACATGATAGCATCGACGCTAAGCGCAGCACATCCCTGGGGTCGACTTGCCGGAGCTTGGGTCCCATACGGAGCGGGTCTCTTCTCGCCCCATTGCATGCCAATGCTCCCCTTGCTGCCAGCGGGTAGCCGCAACGCTGCGGGCAATCGAGCGGGAGGCCGCGTAGGCGTCGACCTACCATCGACGACCAAAAACCGCGATGGAAGCCAAAGCGAGGTCCGAAACCGCGATGGAAGGCGAAGGCGCGGGGTCCGAATCCACGATGGAAGCCAAAGCCACGATGGAAGGCAAAGCCACGACCGAAGCCAAACCCACGTCCGAAACCGCGATGGAAGCCAAAGCGAGGTCCGAAACCGCGATGGAAGGCGAAGGCGCGGGGTCCGAATCCACGATGGAAGGCAAAGCCACGACCGAAGCCAAACCCACGTCCGAAACCGCGATGGAAGCCAAAGCCGCCTCGGCCAAAGCCGCCTCGGCCAAAGCCACCCCGGCCGAAGCCGCCCCGGCCAAAGCCGCCTCCGCCAAAGCCACCCCGGCCGAAGCCGACTGTGGTAAAGCCGTCATCGCCAGAGTTCACGACACCGAGGGTGCCCCCGCCGGGAAGGGCCGACGCAGTCAACGTCGAACTGGCTGTCGCAATCGTCACGGCGGCCAAACCGATTGCTATCTTGCGCATCATGATGCTCACTCCATAACTCTGAGCACCCCAGCCTTTGTGAATCAAACTCAGCGTTCCTATCGGGGTTGCAACGGTGCGGCACAGTCGCGCGGAGTGCGCCAGAGCGCCCGGTACGTAGGAAGGCCGCCTTCTCACCCCATTGCATGCCCGAAGGGTGTGCTGGTCCCGTAGGGCGCACAGGGTGCAGCGGGGCAAGGGCCCGACGTCCGCGCTTGCCTACGTCCCCGTCACTGACCCCAGGCACGCCAAAAGCATCCGCGGGCTCGTCCTTGATGCAGTAAAACCTCACTCGCAGGTTCTTCTGCTTTCGAAGGCAGACCACACTTGACGGTGGGCCGTCCTCATTATCGAAGATGGCCCGTTGCAGAAATTTACTCCGGTGCCGTCGCAAGTAGACAGCACAACGCACGAGATGCAATCTAGCCTGCCTGGGGCCGGTAGACCGTCGCCTTTCTCCCCTGTGCTTGCCTTACATTGTCACTGACCCAAGGCCAACACCGTGTCGATGGATCCTGATCAATGGCGTCGATGGCTTCGCAGGTTCACGCGCGAACCGGAGAACCGGCTTGCGCTTGCTTTGGAAGCGGTCGACGCTTTTGAGGTGCTGTTGGCTGACACAAAGGCCGAGTAAAGACCGGCCAGGACCCGAGGCGAGGGAAGCGAGGCGAGGGAAGCTTAACGCTGCTGTGTGCGCTCCACATGGCACATGGCTGTAGGCAGCGCACGGGGGCGAGCCGTCAGGCAAGTGCGCCAGCTTGTCGCTGGCGTGCGCCTTCCGGGTCCCCTTCAGCGTTTTGTCGGTCAGAAACTTGCCGCGTGCTTTTGACAGGCCGGGGGTCGATTTTGTCGAGCCCATGGGTCCCATAACCTAGCTGTGAGAGAGGCGATGGGGACAACACGGCAGGCGACCCACTACGGTTTGGGCGAGGCCCGTTTTGGGCCAGTGGCCTTACCGACTTTAATCGTGCTCTCAGGATAGCGTGCGTCGGGTGTTGTAACCGCCAGGTTCTCTGGCCACGCCGTTACCTTCCGAAGCTCGCCGACCGTCTTTGCCGACACGCTGATGTTCTTGTCTATCTCAACTCGCATCGCGTCTGGAAAGCCACCGAGAGCAATCTGGAGGGCGGCAACGCTTCTTGGTTTGTACCGCATTTGGCTTCTCCCGTTTCGGCTTTTATGCAAAACGGACGCGCGTTCGATCAGTTCCGAAGGGAGCCCAACACAGCCGGCGCCCCGAGCGCCTCGTTCGCTACAGGGAGCCTATCGCGATCCGATGTTGCAGAGGAACCCACCTGAAGGCCGCATGTGGCCCCGCCCGGACGTCGTTCTTTACCGAAGATGACCGCAGCCGACGTTTGGCGGGCCGCTGTCTCGTGCCGCTGCCAGTTACAGCGTATTGCCGCGGGAACTGCAACGCAGGCGCGGTATTAAACACGCGCGTAGCTGCGGGCTTCGAACTGATGTGAGACTCACCCGCAGTACAGCCGAAGGGCGATATCATGCATGTCCTGAACATAGTAACCTCACCGCGGAAGGATCGATCTGCTTCGCGCGCTCTCGTCGACGCTTTTCTTCGCGAATATAAGACGCAGGCAGACGACATCGTCGTCGACACACTGGATGTCTGGCAGGAACGGCTTCCGGAGTTCGACGCGGAGACGATAAACGCGAAGTACAAAGGTGCAGCGCTCGGCCAGGCCGCCGTTTTGGGCCAGCCGATGACACCGGCCGAGGTCACCGCTTGGGAGAAAATCCGCGAGGGCGAGCCGATGACACTGGCCGAGGTCACCGCTTGGGAGAAAATCCGCGAGCTCGCGTCACGCTTCCAGAGGGCGGATCGCATCGTCATGGGGGTACCGATGTGGAATTTCTCTTTCCCTTACAAGCTGAAGCAACTGATCGACCTGTGTTGTCAGCGCAATATGTTGTTTACGTTCGACGGTAAGCGCTACGGCCCCTCGCTCGACATCGAGAAGGCATTTGTCGCATTCGTTCGAGGGCAAAGCGACGAGGTTGGATTTGAGACGGTTCCGCAGCCCGGGTTCCAGTATCTGAGCGGATATGTCGAATTCTGGCTGCGATTCATCGGCGTTAGGGAAGTCGTGACGCTTACGCTCGAACATACGTGGGATGGCCGTGCGGTCGATATGATCGAAGCCGGCAAAAAGAAGGCCGCAGAACTGGCAAAGCAATTCTGACGTCATCAGCAGATTGGCGGAGCAGATTGCTGCGCGTCTTCGCGGAAACCTTGCGCTGCATTTGCTTGAAGCCGTTGACACCGGCGCTGCCATTAGAGCAGCAGCGAAACAGTTGTCCCCTATCGGCCCCGCGTCGCGCGAAATGAGCCTCATGTTGGCCATCCCATATCCCGACCGTTCCAGAACTGGATTTGAAAAGTGGGTCTAAAGGGCGGCCGGGACCGAGACCGAGCGAAGCGAGGGCGAGGGGAACTGAACGCTGCTGCGTGCTCCTCTACAGCGCACGGCCCATGCAGGTCCCTTCTTACCCCATTGCATGCCAATGGTCGCCTTGCTGCCAGCGGGACCGGGCGGGGCCGTCAGGCTACGCCTTCCGGGGGTCGATGTTGCCGGGGGCCTTTGCTCGCCGTGCAGCGATCGGCTTCCGCGGCACATCAGGGCGAGGCGTTCTCCATGCAAAGCGGGCAGGAGTGCCGCGCGCCAAGCACTCGCCCGCGGACAGATCAACGATGGAGGTCGATCGACACCTGCTCCGCCCATGCACCAGGCGCCTTCATTAGGAACGATTGACGCGCGCCCATGGTCTTCACGGTGAGCAGGGCGGCGACGATGTCGCCCTCAGCCCTCGCCTCCATCAAGCCGCCATTGTACTGCCCGGTGATACGGCCGCCCACGCGATTGACGCTCTCGAACCAGGTGCCTGAAATCGAGTTCCCGTTTTGAACGACGCTGCCGCTCAGATCGAAGTTCCAGGCGTCGCTCTCGCAGTGCAGCTCCAATTGCATGCTCTGGCCGCTGCTCGACGGATCGTAACTCGCCCGGCAGCGGATGCGTTCCTGCGTGCCGCCGCGCAAATGCACCATGCCGTTTCCGGACCATGCGCCGCCCATCGAGACGAATGTGCTCTGTCCATGAGCCGGCGGAGCAGAGATAACCGTCAGCGCGAATGCGCCGAAGCCAATCTTACGCAAGAGAGACAGGCGTAGCTGCAGCACCATCGTGCCCCCCGACAGGATCGTGCTCGACCCTCGCACTGCGACTACGGGCAATCCTCGACCGGATCAAGGCGGACTTTCGTTAATTTTTTGTCCATCAACCGTGCATTTCACATTCGTGACCGCGGCGCGCGTTTCTATCGCAGCCCATTGCTTCCCAATGCTCCCCTTGCTGCCAGCGGGACCGGGGGTCTGCTTTGCCGGGGCCTTTGGGACCCGAAGGGGTGTGCTGGTCCCGTAGGGCATATAGGGTGCAGCGGGGTAAAGGCCCGTGTTGGCGACTGCCGAGCTTGCATTGGCAGCTGCGGTCGTGAAGTCTCCCGAATTTTGCTATGTTTGGCCGCGCTCAAGCTGAGGTTAGTCGAGGCTCTTCCCCGATGGCACCCCAATCTATCGCCCAGAGCGAATCTATTGCCGCGTTCATTCCCGACCTGGAACGTCTCATCGCGGAGGCGATGGACGAGTGGAAGATTCCGGGCCTCGCCATGACGGTGGTGCAGAACGGGGAGGTGGTGCTGGTCGGGGCCTACGGCCTGCGCGATGTGGAAGCCGGCCTGAAGGTGACAACCGACACGCAGTTCATGATCTGCTCGATCACGAAGTCGTTCACCTCCACGGGCTTAGCCCTTTTGGTGGACGAGCGGCGCCTCGATTGGAAGAAGCCAGTGCGCGATTATATCCCGGAATTCCGTCTGCATGACGCCGTCGCGACCGACCGCATCACAGTGCGCGATTTGCTCTGCCATCATTCCGGGCTGCCGCGCCATGATTGGGTTCATTTGCCGGCCGATCTGTTGCCCGCGCAAATGCTCGCGGCAATGCGTTATTTGGAGCCGAGCGACGACATGCGCAGCACCTTCCAATATAACAACCTCGGTTATCTCGTCGCCGGCATGGTGGCCGAACGCGTCAGCGGTCAGAGTTGGACCGAATTTACCCGCGCTCGGCTGACCGACAAGCTCAACATGAATGTGACATTCACGGCGGAGGATCTTGCTGCAGCCACCGATGCGGCCGTGCCCTACGCGATGGACGGGGACACCCGCCTGCGCGCGAAACTCTTGCCGATCAGCATAGCGGCCGCGGGCGGCATCAACACCTCAATAGCGAGCTTTGCGAACTGGCTTCGCCTTCATCTCGACAAGGGCGAGTTCGAGGGACAACGGCTATTGTCACCGGCCTTGATCCAGCAACTTCAGACACCGCGCGTGCATGTCGCGGCACCGGAATTCGCCGAGTATGGCGATACCCATTATGGCCTGGGCTTGGGCTCACACAGCTATCGCGGAGAGCGTGTCGTGAGCCACGGAGGCGGCTGGCTCGGCTGGAATACGCTGATGACGATGCTGCCCGATCGTGGCGTTGGTGTCGCCGTGTTCACCAATGGTAACGGCGCGGTTGCGGAGATTCTCGCCAATTACATCTTCGACCGGGTGTGCGGCAAAGAGCCAATCCCCTGGCTCGATCGTCGTCGTGAGCAGCACCGCAAGTTCGTGGCTCAGCTTGACGTCGACCGAGAGGCCCGGAAAGCTGCGCGGCGGCCAAATACGTCGCCTGGCCATGACCTCGCCGACTATGCCGGCGATTACGACCACCCTGGCTACGGCCGAATCACAATCACGAATGCGGAAGGCAAATTGCATTGGGCGCATCGCGGTATGTCCGAGCCGCTCGCGCATCGTCACTACGATACGTTCGAGCTACCCGAGGCACCCGGCCACCTGCTCCCCGACAGGCTCGCCATCTCATTTTCTACTGACCGTGAAGGAAACATCGCGAGTCTGGCCGCGCCGTTCGAGCCGCTCGTCAAAGACATCGTCTTCACCCGCATTTCAGCCGGCGATTGCACGAATCCGGCCTTCCGTCTGCGCTGCGTCGGCACGTTCAGCCACGGAGCCGCGACTGTCGTGGTCGGGCAAGACAGCGATGGACATCTCACGCTGACAGTGGGGAGCCAACCAACCTACAAACTCCGTCCCTACCAGAGCCGAACCTTCCTCATCGAAGAGCGTGAGGGCTTCCGAGTGGAATTCCACGTCGATCCGCACGGGGAAATAGATGAATTGATCTTCCATCAGCCGAATGGAACGTTCGTAGCTCGGCGAGTCGTGGTGGCGGAAGGTGCCGGCGAGCCGAGGTTCAACGTAACGCTATTCAACGACAATTATACACCAATGGAATTCGTGGTGTGGGTGCTCGAGCAAGTGTTCCAGATGAACCGAGAAGAAGCGACGCGGATCATGTTGGAGATACACTATCATGGCGTGGCAGTCTGCGGTGTCTTCAACCGCCCGGAAGCCGAGAATCGAGTCAAACAAGTGATGGACCTAGCGCGCCAGCATCAGCATCCGCTCCAGTGCGGCATGGAGGCTATCAGCACAGGCTGATCGAGGTCTCTTTTCTCAGGAGGACCGCAAGCATCGTGATCGATAATCCGCAGGCGGCCCGCCGCACAGAACGATCGGCGCAAGCCATCGGGCTCATTGGGTCCAGCGGGCCTGCCGGCGGAACAAGACACCGGCGCTGCCGTTAAAACGCCCAAGGCTCAAAGGCCCCAATGAGGGCAAGGAGTAACGACGGCGGAACAAGTATGGCTGCCGCCTTCCGCAAGCCGCTCATCGCCTTGTGGTAAGAGGCTCCGGGCACACCTTTGCTATTTTCCTCGAAGATTCGACGCAAAGGAGGAATGCTGTGCAGGCAAAGATTGAGCAGCATTAGTGCAGGTGCCAGTACACCGAAAAACGATGCGAAGAACATGAGTACGAACGCACCACCAGCCCGAAACGAAATTCCTGGATGCACAGCCTGATGGACAGACCATAAAAGAGCAATCGACCCAGCTGTCAGCGCCAGGACCGTAGACATGACCATCAACGGCATGAGGAGGCCAAGCCAGAGGGGCAACCGCATGCGCGCGGCCTGTCGTGCCTGAAAGCCGCTCGCATATCCTCGCAGAGACCTTTGAAGTTTCTCCAAAGTGTTGCCCTTCCATTATCAAACATATTCTCAGTCAAGGCCGTCGCATTGACAAGCGAATCGTTAGCACTCAGTGCTCGCTTTGACCCCATTAGCCCCATCACACCCTTGGCCGCCGATCGTCTCCCACACCGGGTGAGGAGCCAGGAAGTGGAAGCCGCCAAATCGCCACGCCTGTCTTATATTAACGAGCGCGGGGTCCCCGCGCGGGTCCGCCCCAGGCTACTTCTGTCGTTCCATGGTTGCCGCCGGCACTTTCGATAGCAGTTGGGCCATGAACGGACCTTAGCGCCGGGGCGTAAACTCCGCGCTCACCCCAGAATTGGCGGTGAGGCTATCTACTGTCTGCGCTCACCAAGCACGGTCGTTGCTATGCTGAAAGCGTCCTCATATCGCTTCAGCTCGCGTTGTGCCTTTTGCTGCACTGCGACCAAATTTTCTCGCTTCTTGTCCGAGATATCGTCGTCGGCCATCGCAAGCGTGCGCTGAATACCTTGCAGGGCGCGCCGATTTCGCTCCACGCCTTTCCTGCTGCGTTCTACGTAGTACGCCAGCTCTTCCGTGGGCCTCCCGCGAGCCAGCTCAAGCAAGGCCGGAAAGTCTCGCCTCCCGCTCTCTTCATTCCCCTTCATCAGCCGGAAGAGTTCCGTATCATCGTCCGGCTCTACAATGTCGGTGCAAAGGTCGACGCACTCGTCGCAGATGAACAACGGTGGCGGCCCAGCAATGAGCTTACGCACCTCATGCTGGCTCTTGCCGCAGAACGAGCAATAGAGGGTCTTTGGTGGCGGCGGCTTATTCTCTGCCGCGACCGAAAGCGAGCGCTCATCGCTTGGCGGCGGTTCGGTCGATTCGATCTTGGCGGACAAAATGTTCCAGTTGTCGTAGCCGAACGTCTTCGCGATCAGCTCCAGAGCTTCGGCGTGGGTGGTTTCGACAGCCTTTGCTTTCAGGGCGTCGCGCAGCGCGCGCGCCATGACTTTCGCATCGCGAAAATCGCGCATGAGAGCACCTCTTCATCGGCGAACGGAAAAGATCGGGGCCTGCCTTGCCGACCCGTTCGCCAATGGCGAGGGTGCGGAGAGAAGTGATACGTTCACCATCCCAAAAAGGGGCGCAGGCGGCGGGTGTATCGACCCTGTTGCAAGTTTGAAGCGCGACTATCGCCATGTCAATCAAAACATGCGTTCGATCTTCGCCGTGTTTGAGAGAGCCTCTACCGCGCAATCCCATTTCGGCAATTCCCGCCAGACCATTTCAAAAGGACGGTCTAAACTCGGCGGGGACCCGAGCCGACGAAGGGAGGTGAGGGGGACTAAACGCTTCTGCGTGCGCTCTCCATTGCGCATGGTGTTTGGGTCCCTTTCTCTGCGCGGCGCGTCAGAAATTTGCTGTGTTGTTCCTGACAGCCGGGCGTCGAATTTGCCGGGGGGCTTTTGGGGCCCGAAGGGTGTGCTGGTCCCGTAGGGCTACGGGGTGCAGCGGGGCAATGGGCCAGCGTGGAGGGCAACCAAGCCGATGTCAGCTCCGAGTCCTTGCGTGCCGAAACACCTTTAGGACGACCATTTCCTCTCCTCGGATGGTATAGGCAACCTCGCTCGCCGATTATAATGCGGCGCGGCCCCTGGGGCCTTTTGCTTCTGAGGCGGTCTCGGTATGAGGAACTTCAGGCGGAGACGAAATGGCCAAGGAGAAGTCACTTGACTTGGCGGCGGTGCAGACGTGGCTTGCCGCATGGAAGGAAAGCTATTCGGACGCTGCCGTCCGCGACCTACTGAGCCTGATCCCGGACAATGACTGCATGGTCGTCATTACCTGTGGGGTCGGCTGCCCGCCCCGCAGCTTGGTGTTTCGGCGCTGGAGGCGTGTGGTAGTCCTGCCAAAACCGACGGAAAACGGCCGCGTTCAAATACTTGACCCGGATCGAGTGACGATGTTCCGCGGCCCGACCCCACCTATGGCACCGATCACCGACCAGCTCTGGCTCAAAGAGGGTGTGACGCCGAAGTGGTCTGTTCCATGGGTGACGCAAAAGATTTTTCGCTGGGACGGCACCGAGTGGCTGTTGCATGGGTCTCTCAGAGACGAGGCGATGATCCACAATCAGGGGAAACAGGAATGCGGTTTCGCCGAAGCGTTAGCGGGGGCGCGAGCGTTAGCGGGGGCGAACCGCTGTCCGATCATTTATACGTTCGACGACTCGACCTGGGGCAATGCATGATCTTCTCCTGAGCGACGCTTCGCGGCGGTCCTGAGGTTATTCCATTTGACGACAACTTGGCCGCGCCTTCGCTCGGCGGGGCCTTTTTTCGTTCACCGCTTTCACCGCGTAGGTGTGTCGAATAGCCGAGCGCGGATCAAAGCCCAGCGCCCGCCAACCGGCCGAGAAGCGACAGATGGAGCGTGGTGCGCCCCTTGCTGCCAGCGGGACCGGGCGGGGCCGTCAGGCTACGCCTTCCGGGGGTCGACTTTGCCGGGGCCTTTGGGACCCGAAGGGTGTGCTGGTCCGTAGGGCGTACAGGGTGCAGCGGGGCAAGGCGCGCCCGCTGAGTCCACTCGAATAGGAACCGGAGAGCGCATGATCAAAGACTCAGATAAAATCCAACTGAAGCAAAGGATCGGACATCTTTCGAAAGGAAAGCAAGTGGCATTGGCACTTCTCTTCTGTGAAAGAATGGTTCCGGCACTGAATAAATTTGCCAAGGAGACGGGTTTCGATAGTTCCGTCTATCGAGAGCATTTGGATGATGCTTGGCGTAACCCGGATCAGGGTACAAGTTCATCCGATTATGGTGAAGCAGCTAAACAGTGTCTCGACTGTTCATGTTCGGAGGGCCTTTGTGAGGCAGGAGGGCAGTCAACAACAACTCGAAGGAATGAGCGATAGGGAACTTCTCACGAAGGCATCCCGGGAAATGCTTGTCACGATCGGCGCCCGTCGAGATCGCATCGGAAATGAATCTGCTCGGAATCTGCGGCGGCCTCAACGGCTGCAGTGGGGACGGCCGCGGCACCGTGGCGCGTCCAAGGCATTGCTGATCGGCAGAGAACGCCCACGAACTCGCGTTGGGTACGCTGAGGACAATGGAAATGGTCGAGGGCGTCAGCGCCTGTGGCTCGGCGAGCGGCAAAGTGGTGGTGCCGTCGAGAGCGCCGGCAAAGGGGCTGCCGCCGTGCAGCGGCGTGGTCGGGCGCGCTGTGGCTGCTGTGGCGATCGGAGGAATAGTGGAGGCAGCCGGGCCCGATATGGCGGAAGTGAGTCCACCAAGGACTCAATCGGAATCAGGGGGAATCAACATTATGGCAGCGCGGCGTGGCGGGTCGAGGCGGTCGAGGTCGATCAAGACTCGACGCGGTTGGCATCGGACTGCAGACGATCGAGGAAGGAAGCGGTGGTCGTATCGTAGCGAGTGCGCCAGCGCCTCGCCAGCTAGCCCTGCGCTTGCCGCTGCCGGCGGTGGTCGCACAGTTCCGGTGCACTCAGAAAAAAGCCCACCATAGCACGCGGACAGGGTCGCGACCCGGGATCACTCTTGGATCGTGGCCGAAATTTGGGGAAATGGACTCATATGGAATCAATCGGAATCAGATGCGCGGACGCGTCGTCCAGACCGGGGCGACGATCGAAGCCCGTACACGAAGTTTACTGAAAATGGGCCCCGACTTGAGGGACCCTTGAAATCTTCGCGCGCGACCGCATCGTCGATAAAGCTGGCGCTAGCCCGTTTATCTCACCATATCATTGCATGACGAGGCGATTTTGCGAGGCGCTTTGTCAGGGTTGTGGCGGGCACACCAGACCGTGGCGTCTGGAGGCGCGAGATTCTCTGGTACTTTTCCGGGCTGCGTTGGCAGCGAAGAATTGATCTCGGTGGGCCTGGGGATGATGCCGCGTTTGGTACGCTTCGCGGCGACGCGTGTCAGGCGGGCGAGGCGCGAGGATTTGCCGAGGCGGCGAGGCGGACGGCAGCGAGCCCCCAGGCTGCGGCTGCGGGACATCCTGATGCCATCGCGACTTTGATGCGGCGCACGCTGATGCGCACGAGAGCACCGATTTTGAGCAGCTTGAGACGAATGGTGCCGCAGGTCGCCTTGGCGTATTCGGTGTCGTGGAGTCCGATGCGGCGCAAGGCACAGAGCAGCACGTAGGCCATCGAGGCAAACCACAAGCGCATCTGGTTGGCTCGCATCGTGGCGGTCGAGGTACGATCGGCATAGAGATCGAGTTGGCATTCCTTGATGCGATTTTCCATGTCGCCGCGGGCGCAATAGATTTTCTCGTAAAGATATCGAGCCTTGCACTCCGCCTGCGTCAGCGAGGTGACCACGAAGCGGGGGTTGGCTTCTCCTTGCGTCCACTCGGCCTTGGCCACGACGCGGCGCCGGTGGCTCCAACTGTTGCGCGTCGTCCACATGAACTGCTTGAAGCGCCGCGCCGGCTTGCCGGTCCGCTGGCTGATCGCCGCCGCCTGTTCAAGTTCGTTCTTGATCATCGCGTTGAGCCGGTCGTTCTTGGCCAGGCCGAACAGAAAGTCCACACCGTTGGCCTCGCACCAGGCCATGAGTTCCTCCCGCGCGAATCCGCTGTCAGCGCGCACCAGAATGCGCACCCGCTGCCATTGGCGGCGGATGTGAGCAACGATGCGCGCCACCTCCTCCACCGCACCCGCCGCGGCATCTACACTCGCGCGCCGCAGCTTGGCGGCCAACAGATCGCGCCCGCAGAACACGTAAAGCGGCAGGTAGCAGTAGCAGTCGTAATATCCGTGGAAGAACCGACCCTCCTGGTTCCCGTGCACAGGATCATCGGTCGCATCAAGATCAAGGATGATCTGCTTTGCAGGTCGCCCGTGCGCCTCCAGGAACAGGTCCACGAAAAGCCGCTTGATGGCCATCGGGTTGTGACTGATCTTGTGATAGCGCGTCGGCTCCAATCGGCTCAGCTCCAGCCGGTTCAGCGTCGACTTGCCGGCCACCGGCGCACAATCCGCGCGCCGCGCTTCGAGCTTGCCCGCCAGCACCGCCATCATCGGATCATGGCGAAGTTCGTCATGATCGTTCAGATCCTCGTATCCAAGAGCGATCCCGAACACCCGCTGCCCCACCAGGGTCGCGACCTCGTGCTCGATCAATTCCGCACGCCGCACCGGTTCAAATCCAAACAAATCCGGAATACACTCTGTCGGCATCGGGGCGCTCCGCGATTCGGCGAGAATGGTTGTGGCACAACACGTTTCGCTGATTCGCCGCCCCGATGCACTCAATTCGGTGAGAAATCCGCGCTAGGCGGCACAATCTCAGCTTTCTGGCCCTTAAGGAGAGCATCCAACTTTGCTCCAAATCGTTCTGTCGCTGCGCGCAGAGGATTGTCGGCGATATGAGCATAGCGCTTAGTCGTCGTCGGATTGGTATGGCCGAGAAGGCGGCCGACTATTTCAAGACTGAGGCCACTCGAGACAAGATGGGACGCGTGGGTGTGTCGGTTGTCGTGAAGGCGATACTCGCTGATCTCAGCTTCCACCGTCGCCGCCCTCCAGAACTTCTTGATGTCCTGGAGAGGCCGTGCGGTAGCGTTTCCAGGAAATAAATTTTCCTCTGTCGTATTGGCCTTTTCCCGCATATCGGCAAGCAGCGTGAGCGCCGGCCCTGATAGTGGAATATGCTCCGTTCGCTTTTGCTTCGTATGATGCGACGGTTTGGTCCAAACTCCGCGTTCCAAATCGATATCGGGCCAGCGGGCCTTCAGAACTTCGCCAAGCCGGGCGCCGGTCAAGAGCTGAAACCGAACGGCATTGGCGGCACGTTGATTTTGGTGGTTCGCTAGAACCGCGAGCAGTCGGCACAGTTCATCGTCGGAAAGCCAACGTTCACGGCGCTTCTCTTGAAATCGTTCAATGCCCTTGACTGGGTTGTCACTCCGCCAACCCCATTTAGCCGCGACCGAGAACATCTTCGACAGCAGGGCCAGCACACGATTGGCCTGATAGGGCGTGCTCTTCATCGATACGTGTAAAAAATGAATGTCGCGGGATTGAACGGCGGCGACTTTCTTGCTGCCAAGCCTGGGCAGGATGATCCGATTGATCATGGAGCGGTCGTTCCCGACGCTTCTTGGCCGCTTCTTTGGAATAGCGTGCTGCTCAAGGTAATCCACCGCGAGGTGCCTCATTGTCGGCGCTTCGCGAATAGCGTGATCGTCTGCGACGGGATCGTTGCCCTTCAAGGCGTCGGCGAGAAGGATTCGGGCGCGCTCCTTGGCCTTGTGGAACGTGAGCAGTGGTCCATGTTGGCCGATGGTTTTCCGCCGCGAAGCGCCCGTCTTCCGGTTTCGATATTGGACTATGTAACTTTTGACGTTCGAAGGCTTCACCCGGATGCCGAAGCCGGGGAGGGCGGAATCCCAGATGACATAATCCTCAGCGCCAGGGGCAAGTTTGTCGACCGTAGACTTCGTTAGTATCATCTTTGCCATGGAATAGGCCGGGGTTAGGGTAAGCGGAGGGTAAGCATGGGTAAGCGAAATGCGCCGCAGGGCAGAGTACTACAGCGGGGCTGAGAATTGCAAGAAATAGCAATAAATCAATGAATTGTAGGGCAGCAGCGCAACAGGTCGAAATGGGTAGAAAGCGAGCGCCAACGACTCTTAATCAGCGGGTCCAAGGTTCGAGTCCTTGTGCGCCCACCACCTGATTTTTAAGCATCTGAAATCATTTGTCCTTTCGCGCTGAATCCCTCACCTTTCCTCCAGGTGAGGGCATAGATTGTTCTCCAGGCGTTCCACCGAGCTTGGACATGGCGCCTTTCGCCAGACGCGCCCTGTCGGCCGCGCGTGTGTAAAGCGAGGCCATGCCGCCGCCACTCCATCCGAAGATCGCTTCAAGCTCAGCAACCGTGGCGCCGCTGTTCGCAGCGCGGGTCGCGCCGATCTTGCGCACACCATGCGCGGATTTCGCGACGCCCGCAGCGTTGCAGGCATCGCGGAACAAGTTCCCGAAGGACTCTTTCGTCAGCGGCCGGCCGCTCTCACCGCAGATAAAGGCAAGGTCACCGCATGGGCCGGCTCGAAGGATTCCATCAAGCGCCGGCAAGATTGGAAGGACGACCGTGATCCCGGTCTTTTCGGTCCGGAGCGTCGCGATACCGTCGCGGACGTGCTGGCGCCCCAGGCACACCGCATCACCCCGACGCAAGCCGGTATAGAGCAGCACGCCAAGCCAAACGCGCTCTTTGGTGCCGATCGGCCAGCGCTCCTCATATCGCGCTACGTCGTCCTCTGTCCAAACAGGGAACCCGCCGCTTTTTCGTTGCGGTGGATATTTGACGTTCAACGTCGGGTCCGCCTTGACGTGGCCCGCATCGACTGCCCAGCGGAAAAGACCGCGCATCGTGTCTATGAAGTGCCGAGCTTGCGATGGCGTATCTTTGCGGCGATCGCGACCGGCGAGAATGTGAGCGCGATTGATGGCAGTCGCGGACGCGGTACCGGATTGCTTGAGCACCGGGCGCATGATGTTCTCGCGCTGCCGGCGTGTGGCAAGTGAAAGCGACGTCCAGGTGGCCGTCTCGCGATAGCGGTCCCAAAGCCATTCGAGTGTGCCGACCGCCGCTTTCTTGCGGTTCTCAACGGGCGTTCCATCTAGGGCTGCTCGATACTCCGCCTCGAATTCAGGGGTGCCGAATTCCGCTCGGATGCGTATCCGCAGCCCATGTCCGCGGCGGACGTACCAAACCGCTCGGCCGTGCCGGCTGATCTGGCGTTGCAAACGGGGAGGGCGTGGTCGGGGCATGGTGGCCTATAGGATGATGTCCTGCGGAACAGGACCTTGCGGATTGCCATCGGGTACGGTCGGCGCCGACGCAGGCGTGTCCTTCAACACCACAACGATCGTGCCGTCTGGACGTACCTCCACAGAGTCAGCTCCGACCTGCAGCGCGGCGCGAATGGTGCGGGCAACATCGGCTTGTGTGACCGCGGCAGGGCGGCGGGGCATGGAGGGACCTTTCACCATGAGTTGGTAGGTTTCACCAGTAATTAGTCCCTTTTCCTTCCGTGGATATAGCCCGTCAAGGTTTCCATAAAATCCGCGTGGGAAAGATCGTCTGAAACAGGCCGCCGCGGCCCCTTTTGGCTGCGACCCGTCCCGCCCGCCTGGAGCCAGCCCATGCGCCGTTCGCGCCAAGGGGTAGCTCGACGGCGGGCCGGAGCTTTCGCTGCTCCACGGCCCGCCCGGCGCCAGCGGCAGGATTATTCCGCTCCTAGCGGCGGAAGCTTGATCGCGCATCTCTATGCGGTCGACGGTGGGGGTTCTGCCTTCTGCTTCTTGCGGCATCATGTAACTGGAGGTGCGTCTAACTCTTCCAGCTCCGCTTGCTCCACCATGCGGCAGTAGTCCTGCAAATACTCATCGCGCTCGATGGCCTCACGCCCACGCCGCCACTCGTTGAGCTTCTTCAGGCTGATCTTGCGCTGCTTGCCCTGCCTGCCATGGAGACTCTCAAAAAGCCTGGCGCTCGGGGCGTCATAGACGAGCTTCGCGTGCGTCGGCGGGTCGCCTTTTTTCGGCGGATCGCAAATCTGAAGCACCACCAGATGATCGCACGGCTCGTTGAGGGCAATTTCCTTCCGGTGAGAACCTATCAATTTGACCTGGACCTTGCCGCGATCCATGCAATTCGCGTCATAGCTCTTCGTCGATGGCGCAACCAGCTTGAATCCGTCGCCGAATGCAGCCGCCGCTATCACCTCGCCGATCGAGCCGACCAAGTGGCCGTCGGGCGTAAAAGGCCGGTCCGGAAATCTCGCCTCCAGCTCGCTACGCCCCGGTAGATGTCAGCAACACCGTCCGGCAATTTAACGCAACTACCGACCCTGACTCGCTCGCTCATCGCCGCCTCCTTCCATGGTCAGCTCCCGCAGTGTTTCATCGGTCCGAACACCGCGCCCCGCTATTGCGGCTCCGGCGCTTTAGGCTTTTCTAGTACCTGCCTTAAAAGTACGTCAGGCGGCCCATTGCGTTGAATTGACCGCTGCGACGCCTCCTCAAATGTTTTGGCTTGTTCAGGAGAGAGTGGCAGAACGGCACGTGGATACGGCGTAGCCGGCCTGTTTGCTAGTTCCTGAGCTGTGGGATGATTCGATGGCCAGCCGTTGCAGTGGCCAAGTTCGTGGCGACGCACAGCGCCATCGTCGATGCGCCACACCTCGCACGATCGCGCGGTGACGTGGGCACAGCCAGAGAACCGATATCGCGGCGGCGGCGCGCGGCCATCCCAGCCCAAGGCATGGCGGGCGTGACAGATGGCATCAACCTCCTCAGCGGTCAGCACATGCTCAATCACCAGGATTGACGGCGGGTGGTTGTACTGCGGCGGCGGTAACGTTACTGGCATGATCATCTCCTCGCCGACGCTGCGGTGTCGGCGTTGGACATCTCCGCAGTGGCCGCATCGCGCGCCACCCAGACAGCCTTGAAAAGTTCGCGCCGTTCCTCGCGGGTCAAACGCGTTTCGAGCTTGGTGGTGTCCGCCGCGAGCAGACTGCCAGCGTTGCGAAACGAACGCCATGTGAGAAACCATGGTGTCTCGCAGCGAGAGTCGGTCGGGAAAGGTGGGGGCGAAACGGCAGATGCGGAGCGGCTGAGGAGACGAGTTATGGAGCGGATGCGGCTGTTGAACTTTGTGCGACGCCACCCGATTTCACGGCGCCACTGCGTTTTTGTCTGGACCCTTCCATCAACCTCTACGAAGACATTGGTGCGTTTATTGTTCTGCTGCTGCTGCCGAGTGGCCCAATAGCAGTTTTCCGGGCAGTACGGACCATCATTGTCGCGGCGCTCGATCTGGTGATCAGGCGACGGCTTAGGTCCCATGTCTTCATAGAAGCACTCGAAACCAGATTTGCCGCCCTCTCCAAAACGCCAGCGGTCGCAAACTGTAATCCCGCGGGCGCCGTGATTTTTGTATATCGGCAACGGCCGGCAACGCGAAAGCATGTTTCCCCACGCCCTATATTCCGGGGAGTGTTTCCCGCCGCGAGTGTGTTGATGCGTGATATTATTTCCCGCCAGCTTTAAGCACCCGCAGGACTTCGTGTTGCCGTTGGCAAGGTGTTTACCAATCACCATTGTCGTGTTGCCGCAGTCGCACACACAAAGCCAACGCGTTCTTCCGGGGACATCGTTTTTGACTTTTCCCCTTACCGTGAGTCGACCATAACGTTGACCGGAGAGATCAGGAGTTCGCGCGCATCCGCACGACCTGATTCTCCCCTCCGTCAAATACGAAGCACGAACTACCCTTTCCTCACCGCAATCGCATCGCACGTCCCACGCCGTCTGATGACCTTTGTTGGGGGCGCGCCGCAATACGGTCAAGCGGCCGAACTTTTGGCCAGTGAGATCACGAAAAACAGGCATCACGCCTCCTTGCGGGACCAGATGAGGCCAGCCCCAAAGCTGATGAAGAGGCCAGAAAACAGGCACAGCGCAACCATGGCGCCGGCCTGGACCAGATGCAGCGTGAGAGAGCTGATCCCAAGAGCCACGGCCTGCGGGTCGGCGTCGGCCTTGGTGCCCGCCCATTCAATCCCGAGCTTGGCGTTGGCGTCGGCGCGCTGGCGCTCAAGCTCCCGGCACCGATCGCCGCGCTTGGCGCATTCGCTGGCGATCGACCTGTCGAGCCCGGCGAGCTGCGTCCGCAGGTCCCGCATCGCGGGGGTCTCGCGCTCAATTCGGGCTTCAATGCCGGAGTGGATGTTGGTAATAGCGAACCCTCCGGCGGCAAAGAATACCACCGTCAGGGCGACCGCCATGAGAGCCCAGCCATAGAATACCGTCCAACGCTCGCCGCTCGCGGCGTAGAACCGGATGCCAGTCGGGATCAGGCAGGCTAGCACCTCGGCCGCCACGGACAGCGTCGCATAGATGTCACCAGCGACCGGGTCGGGCGTGAGGCTGTGGCCGAACCAAGCATTGCCGCGCATGCTGGTGATGGCGATCCAGGCGCCGGTGCCAACGATGGCGAGCCCGACCAGGACACGGCCGAACGCGGACCACGCATGGTGAAGAACGGGGCGCGAGCGTCCCACCGCCTCCTCCCTACCCTCCCCTGCTAGCCGGCGAGGGCCGCGCCCTACGGGTTCGAGCGTGACGAGCTTGGTGAGGTAAGAGCTTTCGGGGGCGGCAACCTCCGCAGCGTGACGAGCCGCGTCACGGATTGCAACGGAGCGGCCGATATCAAGCCCGGACATACCAGCTTGTCGCGGGAGGTTACCCAAAACCGTGACGGTCGAATTGATTTCGTTGGGATTTTCTGACGGCACGGGTGAGACGCCCGTGACAGGCAGCGTCACGGTCGGCGTCACGGTCGCCGTCACGGTCTTGTGCTTGCGACGCGCCCGCCGAGCCCGTAACGCAGCCGCCGGATCCTTCGGCCGCAGGGGCGTCACGTTACTGGTTTCGTTCATGTCAGTCATTGTCGATCAACCATCTCCCAAGGCGCCGCGCCTCGCGCTTGCGTTGCCTCATGACCAGCTTCTCAACAAGCCGCCGATTAAACCAGCTTGCCCGAAAGTAGGCGGCCACGTGGATCGGAAAGGGCGCCCCGCTCGCGTCCAGCAGGCGCGCAAGCCGACCGGCCGCTTCGAGCTCGTCGAGGCGGCGCAAGAACTTTGCTCGCTCACGGGCGCGAGCGGCGGGGTCACGATCTGTCATCGGCGCCCGCCCTCGTCCTTGCCCCTCACGAAGCGCGCAAAATCTCGCGCCGCCTGTGGCGGGTCAGGACCCCTAAGCATGTCGGCGAGGAGCATCCAGAAGGTAATTTGGATTCCAACCCTGGTGGCCTGCTCGGCTGGTGCAGTGGCGCCGCGGTCGATGCTTCGTTTGGCATCATTCACAAAGGTCTTCAGCTTCCTGTCTGGCAAACCAAGCTCGCGCGACAACTGCGTTCGCGTTACATCGCGACCGTCGGGGAGCGGAACGATAATGTTGTCCCGCCGGTTGTTCTGCTGCTCTCGCGGCGTTGCCCACCGGACATTGCCGGGCTCGTAATTGCCATTCCGGTCCGGCCAACGATCGAGGGAATGCCTGGGTGACGGTCGCGGCCCGATGTAAGCAAAGAATGCTTCGAAGTCGTCGATCCATGGCTGGTAGATCGTAATCCCACGGCCACCCCAATCTTTGAAATGCGGGTGGTTCGGATTTAGGACGCGGTCTTTCATACTTCGCCCATGCTATATATTCCGGAGAACTTCGGTGTTGCCGGCAGTGACCATGCTTTGTACGCTCTCTGTCGCGCTGCACCGTGAGTTCTCGTTTCAAACACCCGCAGGATTTTGTATCTCCATTAACGAGTTCCGTGCGACCAACATCCACATGATTGCCTTCCTCGCATACGCAGCGCCAATAGACTTTCCCGTGCTTGTTCGGCGCCCTCCCCACCACCGTGAGCCGACCGAATTTTTGGTTTGTCAAATCGCGTAACGCTGACATTTTCGATATCCTCACAGAAGCCCATCGCCCGGATGGTCGCGGAAGGCGTCCGCCTCGCGGACATAAATCCGGACCGTGTCCATCGAGGCATGACGACTGATGTCCATCATGCGGAAGATCGATTTTCCGGCCGCCGCCGCCGAGGTTAAGAAGCCGCTGCGAAGGCTGTGTGCCGCATAGTTTTTGTAATCGAGTCCCAGCTTGGCGGCATGAGATTTGACTATCTTGGCAATGGTCTGCGCCGTGAGTCGACGGTCGGTCAGATGGTCGCCACGAAGAATCCGCCTGAACACAGGACCGGAGACAATGCCTGCGGCATCGAGATATTCTCGCAGGGCTTGAACGGGACAGGCGATCGAACCTCTAACGACCGGGATCGTGACACCCTTTGATTCTTGATCGGTCTTAGATTTTTTGATTCTGACGCGAAGCCCTTCAGGGCACTCCTCAATGTCATCTACATCGAGGGCGACTAATTCGCTGCGCCTTGCAGCAAGAGAGAACCCCAAAAGTAGGATCGCCTTGTCCCGCTTGCCGGCGATGCTGTGGCTGGTCAGCGCGGCCATGGCGATGGTCTTTGCCGATGTTGCCGGCGCCAAGCGTCGAGGCGCGACACCTAGTGTCCGCCTCACGCCACGCAAGACACTCTTGATCCTTTCATCATCAGTAGGCGACTCCATGTTTTCCATTCGGTGCTTGTATTTTATTGCCGAGATGCGCCGCGCCAGCGTCGCGACTTTCATGCCGGCGGTAGCTTGATCGCCGATGAAAGCGGCTACAGCCGCAGGGCTCGCCGGCAGCGCGCAAAGACCATGGCGCGCACACCATTCCGAAAAGATGCGGAACGATGCGGCGTAGGATGCCCTGGTCGACGCCGCCTTTTCGTTGGCGGCGAAGTCGGCGGCGGTGTCGAGCGCCTCGCGCAGCGTGGTCGGCAAGGCGGCGGGCTGCTCGATGACGGCGGGAAGATTGCGGATGATCTCGTTCATTTTAGGAATCCAGATTTCGTGGGACGGTTACAGAAACTAAAAGAGGGGCCGGCGGCGGTGAGCCGGCCCAAATGTTGCTCATCGTGTTTCGCTGACCGTCAGCCGATCGCCGTCGCGAAGGTCATCCAGGCGGGCGAGCATGAGAATCCCAGCTTTCAAGGCACGCTCGCCGGTCGGTGCGGTTGCGCTATCGATTTCCCGGCCAGCACGCTCGAACGTGACGCGGATGCCGGCGGAGGCGGGGATATGCACGGGCATGTGCGCCTCCCCTATCGCGGCGCAAAGCCGGCTTCGGCGAGCTGGCGTTGCAACATGCAGACCGCTGACCACATGACGTCGCTTTCCGTGCGGCCGTCGTAGAAGACGAACTTGCTCGCGAACCGGGCGCAGGTGTCGTAGTCGATGCGCTTTACGAACTGGGAAAAGGCCGCTGCCTCGTTGCGAGGCAGCTCCAGGGGGATTTTGCTATCATCGTCGGTAGCCATTGGAACCTCTCATCCAGGTTTCGGTGGTCAGGGCCGGGGATAGGGCTGCAACCCTGTCCCCGGTCCGCCTCGTAGAGCGCGGATGCACTCCCCGCGAGCGTCATATCGGCGTCCGTGGGCAACGCATCGTCACTCTTCATCTCTCCAATTCGCCCAGCGCACCTCCTTCAACAGCACCGCGGCGAGAACAACGAACGTCATTCCTCTGCTGCTTGAACCGACACCGACGGCAAACAGCAGCGAGACGGCGGCGCTGAGCAGGAACACGACGTTTCTCGATTCTGTCCGGTCCGTCATCCGACATCGACCGCGTGAGGGGTCGCTCCGGCGGACTTAAGCCGCCTCCCGCTTGAGTCGGTCGGCCTCCATCCTCAGCCGCAGCGCCAGCTCGCTGTGATGACGCTCAGTGGCCGGAACCCGTGCGCGGTCGGCAATGCCTTCGTGGTATTCGGCGAGCGTTTCATGAAGCCGGATCAGTTCGTTCCGTTCCATCTTGCTTCTCCTGCTGCTTTCGTATCGCTCCTGCGCTTCTGAACTCGATGCGCCCAATGCGCTCGGCCCGCTCCCGTTCGGCCGGCGAGAGATCGGCCCGGAGAGTGCGGACTGAAGTCTTTTCCATCGCGATTTTCTCCCGGCTTGATTGCTTCTGACTATTGGTATATGTATTCTTCCGTGGGGCTGAGGTCAACACTTTGAATATACGAAAAGTAAGAAAAAAGATGGGGCGCCCGCGCAAGCCCGACGCGGCGACCACGCTTGTGCCGATTCAGTTATCCAAGGCGACCGTCAAGCGCCTGGACAAATGGGCAAAAGACAGCGGCATCGGTTCACGGTCGGGCGCAGCCCGGGCGCTAATTGAAAGCGGCCTTGCGGCCGAAGCCACGATCGAGACCGCGATCGAGAATGATGCCCTGAAGAAGCTGACAGAGCGCATCGACAAGCACGCTGAGAGCAGAGGCGAGACACGCCACGAAGTCATGCGTCGGTTTCTAGAGGCAGGACTTGAAAGCGAGGCCGGCGACAGCAAGCCGCGTCAGAAACGGAGTCCGAAATGAAATCCCGCCAAGAACACGCCAAGCAGCTCTGGCGGATTGTTCTGAATTACCACCGGAAGAATCTTGGGATGCCGATCGACGTCGATGTCGAGCGAGAGCGCGCCGAGTTCATCGCCGCGATCGGCAACGCCGACAGGACCGACATCGCACGTCTGGCCGCTGACCTTGAAGTCGATCGAATCCTGCGAAACACGGTGGCCGAGGGGGCCGTATTGTCGACGGCAGAGATGGCGACGTTTCGCGAGATGGTCCGTACCGCCACCCTCGACGGCGCGGCGTTGCTCGGCCTGATCTCACCGCCGAGCAAGTCGCAGTTGGCGAGGCTGGACGCATTTCTTACCCATCGAGAGGCGGCGAGGCACGCTGACCCGCGGGCGACAATGCCGTCATCGTCCGCGGCTCTGCACTGAGTTTCACCGGCTCTTGCGCTGCCGGCGGTGGGATATCATTTGAGGGGATGCCGAGCGAAGGCCATCGATGAAGTTCCTCACAGAGGCCAAGGCACGCTTGCCGACGCCCGGTGCCCACCCAAAGAAAAGCCGCGCCCGTTGCCGAGCGCGGTCTCGATGTGGGCGAAGCCCTTCCACTACCTTGTGTCCCCGGCCGGCGCGTCGCTTTCAAGGCGAGGCGATAGATGTGCAATGTGATCTAGTTCACATTCAACCACCTTAGAGCCCGATACTATTCGGGTGCAATTCCGCCAACAGTCGCAAGGGGAGAAATCTCATGCGATCATTTGCTTTGACATTTGGAATCGTATGGTTTGCCACTTCACTCGGCTGGACTTCGGCCAACGCAGATACATGCACTCAGCTGAAACAAGGATGCCTCGCAAGCATCACATGCACAAGGCCGTACTGCCAGAACGTAGTTTGCAACTTCAGATGGGAAGCATGCATGAAAAGCGGATGGTGGGGTGGTCGTCGTACAACCCGCCCAGCTGAAAAGCGCTAAGCCTGAGCGACGTTCCTATGGGGGACGCGACCGCCCCCCGTTATTGGCTTTCCGCACCGCACGACAAAATGTTTGGTGCGATGGGGACTGAACAAGTGCCCCGATTCGCGAACGCGGCGGCGTCAGAACAGCACCGATGTTGAGTTGGTGCAGCGCACGACAAGTCGGAGTCCGCCGGTCCGATTAGGTATCGAGAAATCGGGAGGCAGCACCTTCACTGTGACCAGCGGCAAAGGCCGATATGCAGGGGTAAAGGGTGATGGAACTTATGAGGGGGTGCAAACATCGGCGGCGGCTGGACCTGAAGTGCTCGGCGCCCTTGATGTCGTAATAAACATCAAAAAGTGATTACGACGGTGCAGTGAACCCACGGGGTGGCGGCGACCAGACTGGGGCTCCCCCCAACCAGCGGCCTCGGCGCGGTCGCTGGCCACCCCACAGCGATTGCACCTGTAACGGCGAGTTTTTCATCGGAGAGAATGGAAAGCGGAGGGAACTGACAATGCCCATGCTTCTGCCGCCCTCGCAATACGACCACCCGCCACAGATTCCCGTGATCGAGAAGGTGGTGCCATGGAACGAGCTACAGCAACTGTGCCGCGCCCGTGAGCGGCCGATTTATAACGGAACAGGTTATGGTGTCTGGGGATGCGCGATCGTCAAAGGTGGCAAATGTTACGTGGCCAGGCTTGATGTACCAGGTGTGAGACGGCACGAAGTGGGGCATTGCAACGGCTGGCCCAAGGACCATCCCGGCGGCTGGTACGACGCGCCGCTGCACGAACACTAGAGTTAATAGAGGAAATCGAGGCCCAGGGCTTTTGATGTCACGCCAGCGGGTACGCGCCGGGCACCGATGTCGGGCGCCGCGACCGTCAATTCGACGAAACAGGGAAACTCTGCAAGACTACCAGCCGTCGTTTCACCGGATAGAATCGAAATTGATCATGGATTTTAGATTTGAGGCCGGGAGCAACCTGATCAGGCGCAGTCCGGGGCGCGTTGGCGCCCTACGCGGCGCCGTGCTTACGGCGTGGCTCCTCGCCGCCGTGCTGGCGGCGCTTTCTCCACCTTGCGCATGGGCCGAAACCAAGGTGGTGTTCTGGCATGCCATGACCGGGGAGGCTCGCCATCAGCTTGAGCGGCTGGTGACCGATTTCAACGGCTCGCAGTCCGATGCCCGAATTATCGCCATCGCCAAGGGCAGCTACACGGAAACCGTCATGTCGGCGATCTTCGCGATGCGCACCGGCTCCCACCCGGCCATCGTGCAGGTCAGCGAAGTCGCCACCGCCACGATGATGGCGGCGAGGGGCGCGATCTATCCGGTGTTCGAGCTGATGCGCAACCAGGGCATGGGGTTCGACCGCAATGCTTTCCTGCCGGCCATGTCGGGCTATTATTCGGACGTGGCGGGCAATCTGCTGTCGTTTCCGTTCAACTCATCGACCCCGATCCTTTACTTTAACAAGTATCTGTTCCACGCCGCGGGACTCGACGACAACGCGGCGCCGAAGACGTGGCCCGAAGTCGAGGCCGCGGCACGCAAGCTGCGCAAATCCCGTGTCCCCTGCGGCTTCACCACGCACTGGCCGTCCTGGGTCAACGTCGAGAACTTCTCTGCCTTCCACGACGTACCGATCGCTACTAAGTCGAACGGCCTTGGCGGCCTGGACGCCGAACTCACGATCAACAATCCGCTCATGATTCGCCATGTAGCGGCACTGGCCGAATGGCAGAAGACCAAGCTGTTCGATTACAGCGGCCGTGAAGTCAAGGCGCAGCCCCGTTTCCCGGCCGGCGAGTGCGGCATCTTTATCGGGTCCTCGGCATTGCTGGTCTCTATCAAGGCTAATTCAAAGTTCGGTGTCGGTTACGGCATGCTGCCTTATTGGCCTGATGTCCCCGGCGCGCCCCAGAACTCGATCATCGGCGGCGCGAGCTTGTGGGTACTGCGCGGCCGTCCGGAGGAGGAATACAAGGCCATGGCGCGGTTCTTCGCGTACCTATCGCAACCACAGGTGCAGGCCGCCTTTCATCAAAACACCGGCTATCTGCCGATGCAGGCCGCCTACGAGCTTAGCCGCGCACAGGGCTTCTATGAGCGTAATCCGCAAGCGGCGATCGCCATCGAGCAAATCAATCACAAGCCGCCGACGGAAAACTCGCGCGGGCTGCGGCTCGGCTCCTTCGTGCTGATCCGCGACGCCATCGAGGATGAGCTGGAACTGGCCTTTGCGGGCAAGAAATCTGCAAAAGCGGCGCTCGACTCCGCCGTCGTGCGCGGGAACGACTTGCTGCGGCAGTTCGAGCGGGCGGCGAGGTAGAGATGCTTTTGTTTTCGCCATAAGGGCAGACAGCGCCTTAGTCTTACTGAGTCAGAGGGGACACGGTAAGATTAGGGGGCGACGGCGGGTGTACGGGGGCCTTCGAGGACACCATCCAGCAGCGCGAAACCATCCCGACTAAGAAGACCACTGATAAGCCGCCGGCCGCGTGCCCTACCAGACGGCGGGCTCTAAGCCGCTTTCAATTCGGCCGCGACGCGCTGCACTGTCCCGACGCCAAGCTCGGCAGCGATCTTGCGCATTCCGCGGTCACGTTTGGCCAGCGCCAAACGGGTAGCCGTCTCGGTCGCGGGCTCGACCTTCGGCCGGGCCGATTGGGTTGCCCGCAGCGTCAGTCCTTCCAGAATTTCCGGAACCGATGCGGCGACAATGCGGTGTACCGCTGCGTCGAGACAATCGAACATCGCCGAGATATTTCTTCGACCGTGTGTCCTGCCCATCGTTCGCGAGCTTGTAGCCACAGCTATGGCGAAGCATATGGCTGTGGATTAGGAACGGGAAGCCGGCGGCCTCGCCAGCCCGCTCGACGAGCTTGAACCTGCCCTTTTTGGCCGATGAACGCAGCTATCAAAGGGGCCAGGGTGTCAATTCATGACGCGGCCATGTGGCGGGACACGGCTGCGCACAAGCGGGCTCATCTTGCTTTTGCTCTCTCTTCACTGAACGCTTATCGGCCTGCTTGTGGCTGCGCTTCTGCTCAGGTTTATCATCAGGTGCAGTCTCGTCACTTTGTGCCACGTCGCTAGGCTGCTCAGCCGCGTAACTCGGCCAGCCCTGATTGACCTGGGTCGATAGCCCAGCAACCAGAGCGGCAGCAATCACTACCAGCACTGCAATGACCGCTGACATGTTTCCAAACCTTACGAATCATTTCGCAGCAACGGACGCTTTGTTTGCTGTGGGTTGGAGAGCAAAACGGTGGTGCATTGGAGTTTTACACACGTAATTTCTTAGCCATAGTCCACAGGCAACTTCATGCCAAAGTCGTGCAACGAACAGACCGCATGTCGTGCTTCAGTTCTTCGCGCTTTGCTGAATGACTACGTACTCGCACGCCCCTCCGGTGGTCATTGATCACGCATTGGCCCGCAGAGAGCCCAAGGCGCTGACGTGGCGCGGGGTCGGTAGACGCCACAAAAATTGGTTTGCGGAAGTTGAGATTTGTTCGAGCTTACGTCCGATCCGCCAGTCTAGGAGCGTCGGTCGTTGCATCTACCGGACAATGCGCGAGGGTCGGCGCCTCTTTGCTTCCATAAGCTATTTCTTCGAGCATATCTTATTTAGTTCTTCGAGCTTATCGTAGATTTGTCGAAGCGCGATGCTCAAATCTTTTAGTCCAGCGGCCATCTTTAAAATGGCTCTCGCCTGAATCGAAAATGCGCCAAGGGTTGGGTCTTTGCTTGCTGCTGATTGAAGTTGTAGATGCTGAAATACAACATCGGCGTCAGTTTGACTCCATTGGAATGCCCTTTCTGCGGTCACAGTTGGTCTATCTGCATTCGCCGTTTGTCTATTTGCAATCACCGTTGGTCTACTAGCCACCGCGGCCTCCTGATATTTCCTCGCACTCACTACCCCACCGGGCGGTTATGACACGCGGTGGGCGCCAAACAATGTCGGGTCCTGCCGGCTAGTGCCTAAAAATCACCGTGAGATTTGGTTTCACCGGTCAATCTCCTTCACGAAGAAAAAGGGGGGGAAATTCCCTAACCACAATGTCCCGTGCTACACGACCACAACTGTCGTCGAAGACTCTGGGTGGTCCAGCGGAGTTGAAAAGTTCATTGCCACATTGCAGGACAGCTATGCTCAAAACACGCCACCAGTGCCTCACGGATGAATTTTGCTAATGAATAGCACGAGGAAAGATCGTTTGTCAGCGGGCGGGACGTGGGCAAAAATCCAGCCTTTGAATGCGGACGGGGACGCAAAGCTCAAAAGGAGTAATTAAGGCGCGGCGCTCATGCGATCGACTGCTTTTTTGCGGATGGGGTCGATGTCGGGATCACTCATCGCCATCTCCGTTGGCGCTGCCGTTACCGAGCCGGCGGTGTTCGATCACGTCATCGTCGCTGTCGTCGTCACCATGGCCATGTCTGCCGTGATAGCCGTGTCTGTCGTGAAAACTTCCGGGGTTAAGCGCACGAATTTTTTCATCAGCTTCTTCCATAGCCTCCAAGAAGATTTCAGTCCTTTTGTCGCCGATGTTATTACGCATCTCCTCGATGGTCTCTTCCCAGGTCTTCGGCTTCTCCCGGAGATCGCCGATCGCGACCGCGGACTTGTCGATGACGAGGCCAAGCAGTCGTCCCGTCGCCATCGTAGCATCGATCGCAGATTTTGCTTGGTTGGTCGCCATTGCGAGATCGTAGGCAGCCTCTAGCCTTTCGATCAGGTCATGCAAACCCGGCAGCGTCTTGCGCGGGCGGTCGAGCGCCGTGCTGATGATCTTTTGAACACGGACCGCCGCCCGCTTCTCGCGCGCGCCAGTCTTGCCGGGCGGGATCAACGGTTCGACCAGTCTCCATTCGTCGTCGGTCAGGTCGCTTGGATATCGCAACTCGCTGCGGTCGTAACGGGCGCGGTTCTTACTCGTCCACATCGGTGACCCCTCCTCGAATCAAGCCACCACCCTTGAATCACAGATGATTCATATGATTCAAGAACTCTCCGGACGGACACTTAGGCGCGGATCATAGCAACGATGATGGCCCGGCCATTCGGCGGTGGACGCGCAATCTGCGAGAACTACCCGTCGATCGACGTGCGCGAATGGGCTCGCCGGGGATATCTGCGCCCTCACCAACGGTTCTCATGGTCCTGGTCCCGTGATGGCGAGCCTTGCGGCAGCATCACCATACGGACCGGACCTGACGCAGTGCCCGGCGCGCTGGTCCTGAGCTTCCGGTCGCGTGGCTCAGCTGGAGGCCGATTGACGTCTCTTGAGCAACGCGTGCCCCTCACCTGGACCAAGTGTCATCTCGGTGGTTGGCGGCCTTGGTTCCGCTGCTCTTGTGGCAGACGAGCCGCTAAGCTCTATGACGCTGCAGCCGACTTCTTTGCATGCCGGCATTGCTGCGGCTTGGCCTATGCATGCCAGCAATTAGCCACTCGCGACCGCCTTATCAGTCGTGCGCGGAAGATTAGGATGCAGTTGGGCGGGGGTCCAAGCCTCTTCGATCCGTTCCCCGACAAGCCTCGCGGGATGCACTGGCGCACTTACGAACGGCTGCGAGCGCGAGCACAAGCATCAGAGGCGCACTCGTTTAGCTTTTTGATAGGGTCTCTTCGCCGACACTGCCCACAGTGGAGCCGGTTTCAATCGAGGATGCGCCTCAAGGGCCCGCAAGCCCCTCGGCAAAGAGAACCATGGTTTTGCGGTACACCACCGACCGGTTACACTCGCTCATGACCTCGAAATTCGCGGTACCCTCGCCAAAAGGCGCACCGGCGCGCCAACCGTTGGTCTTCAGAAGGTTGGCCGTCGATCCGCCGCGCACCAAGCGATCGTGAATCGTTGACTTAAAAGTTAAAGGCGGCAGCCGTTTCCCGGCACTCTAAAGGTGTGAGGGACCGGAAATGGATTACGAGCAACAGGTCCGCCGCGCAAGCGGCGGCGACGTCAAGGCCTTCGTGGACCTGACGCAGCAATTCCAGCACATGGCCTTTGGCGCGGCGCTGGCCTTGGTGAACGACTTCCACCAGGCCGAGGACGTCGTGCAGGAAGCCTTCGTGGCGGCGTGGTCCGCGCTGCCAAGCCTTGCCGACCCGGCGGCGTTTCCGGGCTGGCTGCGCGGCATCGTCCGACACCAGGCGTTCCGGGTGCTGCGCAAAAGGACGCTGCGGACCGTGCCGCTCGCGGAAGCCGAGGATTTGCCAGGCGAGGAGGTGCTGGCCGACCGCCGCCTGGAGCAGCGCCGGCAATCGGCGATGGCGCTGGCGGCGATAGCCGGGCTGCCCGGCAAGCTGCGGGAGGCAGCGACGCTGTTCTTTATCCACGAGTGCTCGCACCAGGACATTGCTGTCTTTCTCAGCCTGCCGGTGGCGACGGTCACCTACTGCATCGGCTGCATCAAGTCCCAGCGATTCCCGTAGATATCCTCGAACACCGCAACAGTCCCGTACGGTTCATTCCGAGGTTCCTCGCGAAATTGGACGCCTCGTGCACGAAAGGCGTCGTAGTCACGCCAAAAGTCGTCGGTGTGGAGAAACAGGAAGACACGCCCACCGGTCTGGTCTCCAACGCGAGATATTTGACTTGCTGATACGGCTTTTGCGAGCAGCAGTCGGGTTCCGTGCGACCCCGGAGGAGCGACTAGCACCCAGCGCTTTCCTCCGCCGAGATCACGGTCCTCGACAACTTCAAAACCGAGTTTTCGGCTGAAGTAGGAAATGGCTTCGTCGTAGTCCTGGACGACGAGCGTGACGCATCCGATAAGTTGATCGGCCATGGACTCAGCTTAGACCACGGGCAGAGGTCCGCAATGGGTCTTGTGTCACGAGTAACGCCGGTCCACACGGCGATGCGTAACTGTACGAGAGATGAAGGAGGGCCCTTCGAGGTCGGTAATCAGGTGTTGATCTCAAGCCACCGCAAGCTGCTGCGGTCAAAAGCCATGGTGGTGAGCGTTGCGGAAAAGTCGGAGCAAGATTCCGGCAGGCACGATTGAGAGAGGCGAGCGTAAGCAAACCGTCGGTGAAGTGTCGAAAGCGGATTAGACGATGTCAAAACCGGGGGCTGACCCATCTTCCGGGATAAGCTTGGGGGATGCCTGAGACGGCCCAAGCGGCATCCTTCAGCCGGGACGGCCCTGCCCGGCGTGAACCTCACTGAGAAAGCCATTGCAAAGGACGGGGCCTGAAGCCAAAAACGCGCTTAGCTTTTTCGTTGGAGGCACCCCGCAGTTTCGTCCCATAATACACCGCATCGGCTCCGAGTTTTTGGCGTGCATCTTGTTCGGTGATTTCAGACGGGGCAGGGGCCGAGACCCATCGCGCGAACGCGGGCAGCCACCGGCTGACCGTGGAGGGGCCGTCATCGACGATGTGGTAAACGCCGGGCGGCGCGATTAGGGCGGCGACTGTTGCAGCCGCCGCATCCTCGACATGAACCCACGACCAAACCCCATTCCCCGTTCCGATGATCGGGATCTCCTGCCGCCGGGCCTGGTCCGCGGCGGCGCCATCGGTGTTGTACCAGGTGTTCGGGCCGTAAAAAAATCCGTAACGAAGCACGACTCCTTCCATGTCCTCCGCACTCAGAACCCGGGCTTCGAGTTCGGCGTAAGTCTGAGCGCTTGCGGCCACGCCGGGGCTCGCTTCGACCGCCAGCCCCTCGGACTCGTCAGCCAGGCCGCTGCCGGGCTTTAGGAAAAAGCCGCTTGCCTGTTGGAGGTACCGCCGCACGCCGTTGGACCGCGCGGCGAGGTAAAGATTTCTGCCCCCCTCGAGCCGCAGCTTCCGGTCGCCGGGAGCGGCAGCCGCCATTTCCGAAGGGTGTTTTGGTAAGGCCGTTAATTCATCGATCACGGCCTCGGCCTGAGATCGCCGGAGCGCTTGTTCCACGGCAGGACCGTCGAAGGCGCTGATCTGAGCCACGGACGCACCTAGATCCCGGAGGTTTTGCGCGCCTCCTGCGGAGCGGGTCATGCCTGTTACGGTGTGGCCTTGACGGACCAGCTCGGCGACGAGCGGCTGGCCGATCGCTCCACTCGCTCCGGCCACGAAGACTCTCACATTCTCCTCCGGGTTAGCCGTCTAGAAGCACCAAGTTCTTCTCAATCGGTTGCCGGCCAACGTGCGGCGCGTCGGCGGGAAAGTCTGGCTCTCCCGGTAACGCTAGAGTTGTAGCGCGAGTTCCCGGTGTGCTCGCGGCGATGGGAAGGGGGCTAGCGTCAGCGCGTGGTCTTCGTTCCAAAAGGGCCGCTACGGGTTCATCTTCAGCCGTCGTGCACGATCGCGGCTGACGGAAGCTTATCCCCCGATAGCTTCCGTGCCCGACGGATGCTGCTGACGGCAGAGATGGGCCATTAGCGGCCGTCAGTCCCCTGTCCCTGAACGAAGGCCGTCTGCAAAGCATCGTCGATCCTCCTCGGCGAGAAGATCGCGCACGTAGCCGGCGCTGCCTTCATTGCCGTCCTGATCTCGCTCCGCTCAACCCGGTCTGCGTGTGCTCCCGCGCGTGAAGGGGCGGAAGACGGGCAGCTCCGCGTACACCGCTCGAATCGCCCCAGCGGTTCATCCTGAATTCCGTGACACAGCAATCGGAAAACACCCACGCGTCAAGCTCTGCGCGTGCCTCCTCAAGGACCGGCGCGATGTTGGACACCCCACCTCCAAACACGATCACGTCGGGATCGACGATGTTTACGACGCTCGCCAGGGATTTCGCGAGCCGGCGTGCATACACACCCAGCACCGCCTCGCCTGCGGCGTCGCCCCCAGCCGCGCATTCGGCGATGATCATCGCGTCCACGGAGCGGCCTGAGCGCGCGCGATATTGCCGCTCAAGAGCCGGGCCAGAGAGAAACGTCTCGATGCACCCCGTCTTCCCGCAGTAGCAAGGCGCGCCCGTTTTTTCGCTTTCATCCGGCCATGGCAAGGGATTGTGGCCCCACTCCCCGGCAATGGCATTCCGGCCCTTCAGCAGTTTCCCGTTCGTAACGATGCCGCCGCCGACGCCTGTGCCCAGAATGACGCCGAAGACGGTGCGGTAGCCCTCGCCGGCGCCATCAGCGGATTCCGACAGGGCAAAGCAGTTAGCATCGTTCTCAACCACCAGGGGCAATCCGATTATCGCTTGCAGGTCCCGGTCCAACGTCCGGCCGTTGAGCCAAGTGGAGTTCGCGTTCCTTACAAGCCCGGTTCTGGGCGAGAGGCTGCCTGGGATGCCGATGCCAACGCCCGCCACATTCTCACGGCCGACCGCAGCGACCACGGCGCTCGTGAGTCCGGCGGCAGCCTGCAGTGTTGCCTCATAATCGCCGCGGGGCGTGGGGATACGGCGGCGGCCATATTCCTCGCCCTCTAGCGACAGTGCGAGCGCTTCGATCTTGGTTCCGCCAAGGTCAATGCCGATGCGCCACATTGGGAACCTCCAAATTACATCAACTCCCGGTCGCCTCGATCACACCGGAGCCGTCTGCGCACCATCGCTCACAATGAGCCCCACAAGTACAAGTTCTTCATGCAAGACCGCAAAGCCGACAGATCGATGAAAACCTCTTGGGACGCACGGCCGGACCATACAAATGGGTCAGGAGCGCCTGTCCGAGGGTGTTCGCATCGCGGTCGGTGAACCCCGGATAGCGGCCGACTTGCTGCAACGCGCAAGTCGGCAGAGTCGGGCCAAAAGAGCAGACACCGCCCCGAAGCCTGAGAATTTTAAGGGGAGGCCGGTGCCGCAGGACCGGTCAGGCGATCAGATAGATTGGAAGTGCGCAAAGGGCATCTCGGCCCGCTTCCTTTGATCGCGCGATCTCAAGAACGCGTTTGTCTTCATTTTGGAACACGCCATGTCTCTTAACTCCAGATACGCGAATTTGGCTCATGAACATTATGAAAAATAGTCGTTTGTCACGCGGCCCAGATGCGGGCAGCTACTCTGATTGCGTTATCAACACACCGCGGTTATCAGCACACCGCGTTTGCATTTAACGGCGTGATATTGTTGCGTGGGTTGGGGGATTGGGCAGTGCTCAGCGAAATGCGGGTGGCCTATGCCGCTGGCAGTAGGTCGAATTTCGCCTGCGGCGTAGGGGCGAAGAGCCCGATCCTGGGGGCTGGTGCACTGGTGCTTATGCTATTGTCGGCCTCGGCTGTCCAAGCTCAGTGCACTGCGGTCGGACCACTAGCGTCGAGTCCGTCGACCCCAACAGTGGCGATGGCGGTTGCGGGCGTATCGGCATCCGCGGGCGCCCTTGTTTCGTCGATCTATTCCGCGAACACAGCATTCCTCAACCAGTCGAATGCATTCATCGGGAGTCCGGACGAACCTCAGCCGGACCAGCCGGGTGGCGGCGTATGGGCTCGCGGCGTTGGCGGCCACCTTAGTTCCAGCACAACCGCAACAGCCGGAAACATAAGCTTTGGTGGGCATCTCCCTGGCAATATCAGCTGCAATACGCGCACGCTGGAAGATTTTGCTGGCGTTCAGCTCGGCGCCGACATTGCCAGGCTGAACGTGAACGGGTGGAATCTGCACGCGGGTTCTACGATCGGCTACTTGGGATCGAAGACGCAAGACGCCACTCCGGCGACGCCTGGCCTCAATCCGGCCCCGAGTTTTCGCGACAGCCTGCAGATCCCGTTCGTTGGCGTTTATGGTGCCGCAAGTTACGGAGGTTTTCTCGTCGACGGGCAAGTTCGCGGGAATTTTTTTCAAAACGAGGTCTCTGACGACAACCACGGACTGTCGGGTCAGCAATTCGACGCACGCGGCATCAGTCTGACCGGAAATGTCGCTTACAATCAAAAACTCAGTAATCATTGGTTCGTCGAGCCGTCGGCGGGGATCGTATGGTCAAGAACGCGTGTCGATCCATTGAATGTTCCCGCGATCGGTATCGTTGGGACTCCCTTCGCGCCCGGGTTCTTCCCTCCTTGGGTCTTCACGGTCAATGACATCGAAAGCACCCTTGGTCGTCTGAGTGTGCGGGTCGGCACAACTGTTACGTCCGGCAGTGTGATTTGGCAGTCGTTCGCCTCGGCCAGCGTCATCCACGAATTCCAAGGGGGGGCCACTTCGAGTTTGTTGGGCAATTCCGCAGCGATGGGTTCATCCCTTCAGAATCTCAGTTCGACAGTCTCCACGAGCAGCTTCGATACATTCGGCCAATTTGGCGTGGGCGTCGCGGCAAAAGTTGTGAACACGGGCTGGGTCGGTTATTTGCGCGGGGACTATAGGCGCGGAGAGTACATCGAGGGCTGGAGCGTGAACGGCGGCCTTCGCTACCAATTTGTGTCGGGCATTTAGGCAGGGCGCCCAAACGACGAGGGCGCAGTCTTACCGGGCCATTCGCCACTTCAAGGTGAAGTGACGGCGCCTTGTGGCTGGCACATCGAAAAGATTCACAGGCACCAACAGGAGACTACCATGAACACGCGCATAGCCTCTCTATTGCTGGCCGTTTGTGCCGTCGGGGTGTGGGCCCCCGCTCGCGCTCAGAACGCTGATACCAGCGTTGTTAAGCTTCCACAAGATATTATCTACAAGGGGCTTCCCGGAGCACCGCAACATGTGACGCTGTTCGGCGATTCCTCCCAACCCGGACTGTATGTCGATCGCATCAAATTTTTGCCGGGCATGAAGGTCATGCCCCACTGGCATCCTGACACGGCTCGAACGGTCTTGGTCATGTCCGGCACATTCTACTTCGCAGTCGGCGAGCAATGGGACGAAAGCAAGCTCAAGGCCTATCCTGCAGGAACCTTATACTCTGAACCCGCGAGGTCGCCGCATTATGCGTGGGCGAAGGACGGTGAAGTGATCTTGCAGGTGACTGCGATCGGGCCGACTGGTAACGTCCCAATCCCGCAAAAAAAATAGCAATATAATCGGGACCCCGTTTCCGAGGCCAAAATCGTCGCCATTAGCGGGGAGCTGGTCAATACAACAGGGTCGCCTTCATGGCAGACTGTATTCGGTCTCAGAGGCGCTCGGCCTCACCCTCCCGCTCACGCTCCTTGGCAGCGCCGACGAGGTGATCGAATAAAGAATCTCGCAATGCAAAACGTCTAGAACGCCGAGGGCTGCAATGGGTCATCTTCAGCCGTCGTGGGCCGTCCTCAGTGGCGGCAGCTTTTCCCCAGTAAGCGGCCCTCAGGGCTACGCGGCAGGCGCGGCAGCCTTGGGCCATAAGCAGTCATTTCACAGGCCCGATGGTCACAAGCTTAGGTTCAATGCCGAAAGGCACTTCAGTCGTAGCACCAAAGGATCGTTTCGCCGTGCCTTGGCAAAGCGACAAAAATTTATAAGGCGTAATGAGTTATCCGCCACCGCCGCGCGAGAGGCCGATGGCAATCCGATCCATCAGGCTCATTTACGCCAAATCCGCGCTCCGACAACGTCGCGGCAGCGATCCGCACACGCGGATTGCCACCACGAGAGGAACGCAGGGCATGTATTCGAATCTTTGCAAGGGACTGTTCGCTGTCGCCCTGATGGGGGCAGCGCAGTCCGCGTTCGCCAACGTCATCACCGATTGGGACGAGAAAGCCGTTGCCATCGTTGTGCCCAGCCTGAGCGGCACCTCCCCATACCCACCCCAACGGATGGTGGCGATCGTCCATGCCGCAATGTTTGACGCAGTCAATTCGATCGAGCGCCGCTACCGACCGTATCTGGTGCAGTTGCCTGCCGACCCTGCCATGTCGAAGGAAGCCGCCGCTGCGGCGGCGGCCGCTGCGGTGCTGGCGACAATCAATCCAAAGACAGCGGATGAAATTAAAGCTGCCCTCGCAGCCTACCTTGCGCCGATTCCCGATGGCGCAGCGAAATCGGATGGCGTCAAGCTCGGCGAAGTCGTTGCAGCCAAGGTGTTGGAGGCGCGGACGAACGACGGCTCCGATGCGCCCGACGCCTACCGGCCGAGGACCACGCCCGGCGTCTATGTGCCGACGACGATCCCGTGGTCTTCGATGTGGCCGAACATGAAGCCGTTCGCCATGGCCAACCCATCGCAGTTCCGGCCAGGTCCGCCGATTTCGCTTGAGAGCAGGGAATGGGCAACCGACTACAACGAACTCAAGGACTATGGCGGACAGACCGGTGCGAAGCGAACCGCCCAGCAGACGGAGATCGCTCGGTTCTGGGCCTTCGGTCCGACGGCGGCGTATCATCCGTTCGCGCGCCAGCTCGTGACCGCAAAGCAGTTGAGCGTCGTCGACAGCGCACGGTTCATGGCCCTGGTAGCGCTTGGCCTCAACGATGCGATCATCGCCGTGTTGGATGCCAAGTACCATTACAACTTCTGGCGGCCGATCACGGCCATTCGCAACGGCGATATCGATGGCAATCCGGCGACCGATCGTCAGGCAACGTGGCAGCCGGTCCTCACCACGCCGATGCACCCGGAGTACCCATGCGCCCACTGCATTCAGGGCGGTTCGGTTGCCGGTGTGGTCAAGGCGGTATTTGGAAGCGTGGACATCCCCGAGATCGCGATGAACAGCACCGCTTTCCCCGGCGTTACGCGACGCTGGTCCAATATGACGGCCTTTACAGAAGAGATTGCGAATGCCCGCATCTGGGGTGGCCTCCATTACCGCTTCTCAACTCGCGTGGGGACGGAGATGGGGCTTCAGATCGGTGAATACGTTGTGAAAAACGTGATGCAGCCTGTCGTGACGACCGCGCGATGAGGAGTACGCGCCGGGCTCGTGCACGTGCGGGCCCGGCGGAACGATCAGGCGAGCCTGACAAGCCGCGTATGGTTGTAGGTTTTTGCGCATGTTAGCTTAAACTGTGTTGCGTGCGTGAACGGTACCGGGAGATTGCCATGGATACCCAGAATCGACGCCGCTTCCTTGCTACGCTCGCGGCGACCGGCACCGCCGGCCTCATTGGTCCGCCACATTTGAAGGCTCAGGACGGACGGCTGGAAACAACCACTGTCCGGATCGTGAAAAATCTTTTCAGCATCTGCACCGCGCCCGATTATGTCGCCGACGAACTGCTGCGCGCAGAAGGCTTTACCGATATCCGCTACGTGCTGGAAGACGGCGGATTGCAGTCCGCCCTTGCGGTCGCCCGCGGCGAAGTCGACTTCACGACGAACTTCTCGCCGCCCCTCATTATCGCAATCGATGCCGGTGAACCCATCACGATCGTGGCTGGCGAACACATCGGCTGCTTCGAAGTGTTCGCGAGAGAAGGCATCCGCGGCATCCCGGACCTCAAGGGCAAGACCGTGGGTGTACAAGGCTTGCGCTCAAGCCAATACACGTTTTTGAGTGGCATGGCTTCTTATGTCGGGCTCGATCCGGCAAAGGATATCCGCTGGGTAACGAGTTCCTCGCCCAAGCCGATGGAATTATTCGCGGAGGGAAAGATCGATGCATTTCTCGGCTTGCCGCCCGAGCCGCAGGAGTTGCGCGCCCGCAACATCGGCCGTGTGATCTTCAACAGCGCCACAGACCGCCCATGGTCGCAGTACTTCTGTTGCATGGTGGCGGGAAACCGCGATTATGTCCGCAAACATCCGGTCGCTACCAAGCGCGTCCTGCGCGCGATCATTAAAGCCACCGACCTTTGCATCAGCCAGCCGGAACGGGCCGCGCGGCGGATTGTCGATGCGGGATTTACCCCGCGCTATGACTATGCGCTCCAGACGCTCAGAGAAATCCAGTACGCGAAGTCGCGAGACTACGACCCGGAGGATACTGTCCGGTTCTATTCGCTCCGGCTGCGCGAGGCCGGCTTTATCACGGCGACGCCAAACAAGATCCTTGCCGATGGCACGGATTGGCGTTTGCTCAACGAGCTCAAACGCGAGCTAAAGGGCTGACCACGCGCGCGCCGTTCCTCCTCACGCTCGTGGCGCTGACCTGCGTGCTGCTGGCGCAGCCGCGCGATGAGCTTCACCAGGCTTCGGAGGAACCGCCGCTTCCGTGACCGCTGTGGGTCATCTTCAGCCGTGGTGCTCCCTCGCCGTTGACGGCAGCTTACCCCCAGATAGCCGCCGTACCCGGCGGATGCTGCTGACGGCAGAGAGTCGGGCCATAACCGGTCGTGAGCAACCGCAACAATTCATCGGCAATGTAGCAGGCGTCTGCTATCTTCTCTCCGCAAGCGGTTTAGTGACCTCGCGGGCGTGTTCGATGAAAAGCTGGGCCAGGGGGCTTAGCGTCCGGTTCTTGAGCGTGATGATCCCGATCGGTCGGTGCGTGGTAGGGAGTTCGACGGGGAGCACCTTCAGCGATGGATGCTTGGCGGGAAATCGAAGGATGCTAGAGGGCACGACCGCGAGAAGCCGCCCGGTTGTCGCGAGCTTGATTCGCATATTGATGGGGTCGGCATAGACCGTCGCGCTCGGCCCAATACGAAAGGGTCGTGATGGTAACCTGCGGGAGCTTGAGCTTCCTCCGGCGAAAAAGGTCTTCAACCTTCCTCAAATCCTGCGCGATCTAGTCAAATCGAGTTCAGGTGGGTAGCGGCGGTGTGACCAGCTTGTTGGCCGGGACCTTGAATTCGGCTTTCCACCTCAATGCTCGAATCCGCCGGCAACCGTGGGGCGGGCACTCGCTCGATTTTGGGGTGCCTGATTGGTGCGGCGACAAGCACAAAATAGCTTCCAGGAATAGGGTTTACTGGCGTCCAAAGCTATGTACACACGGCCATGCTTGGCGCAGCGCTTCCCTTGCAAGTACTAGAAAGCGCTCACGCATTCTCTGCGGTCGCGCCTCGATATAACGTATGAAGACCAGCATGGCTGTGGTTTTGTCTATGTCGGAGTCTGGGCACATGACGGGGTCGAGCGCGGAAGATGCCGCCAATACGTCGAGCACCGCGGCGCAGTAGCCTGCTGCTAAGGCCATTGGGACAGTGAGTTCCGGATTCTGTCCGTCGGCGAGGGCGACATAGTACTTACAGCCCGGCAGCACGGCACGTACCGATGCTACGTCTTGCTGCTGCGCCCCTGCCGCCGTGACGCTTAGCGCTATAAAGGCACCAACCACAGCCGCTCTCATTTCGTAATCCTCCTTCCTGGAGGGCCCAGTTCAGCACTGCCCCCGCTCGCTTTCAATAATCCCAACCGACGCATGCTGCTGGAACAACTCGGCCTCGCGGACCTACGACGACCTTCCGTGCTATCGCCGCGGCATTGAATGCCCGGGGCGTGCGGACGGCATGCGGGGGGAGCGACTCGCGTAGGGGTGTGGCAAGGCTTGGCGAGGCAAGGGGCCGTATGGCCAAAGTTTAGAGCCGTCGGGGACGCCCGGCGGCTCTTTCGTTTCACTATCGCGGCGCGAGGTCGGCTTCGGCGAACTTCGCTTGTATCCGATTGGTGTCATCGCCGTACCACCGAAGGTCCATCCGCACGTTGCGGCCCTCGGTCCAACCTAAGTCCGCAAGCGCTTGAGTGAACGCAGAGAGATTAGACTTCGCCCCAGGATCGTTTTCGTTGAGCCACATTAGCACGCCGATCCGCCGTACGCGGTCGCCCTGCTGCGCGCGCGCCGCAAGCGGCCACGCAGCTACCGCGCCGCCGAACGTAACTATAAGTTCTCGCCGTCCGATGTGAACTGCCATGCGCCCCTCCCGCGCGGAGTCATGGAAAGCGAGCGCGGCGTGAAGCCGCGCGGCGGCTTTACGAGGCGAGGAATTCAAGGCGAGACTTGCGGGAAATCACCCCGGCACCCCTCACAGGATGATGATGGAGTGAAGGACGCCGGGGCTTCCGCGGCGGTTTGCTGGGGGGCATAACCCCGCCGCGTGCCACAGCGCTAGCGCTTTCGGCCGCGGAGGCGAGACGCGCATCACGCCGCGCGTCAAAACGCCAAAGGTGGTGAGTTGAGCGCCCCGCTGCGCAAATAGAAAACCCCGGTCCCTTTGCGTGGTGCGGCGGCAGCAATGGGACCGGGGTTCACGCGTGGTCCAGGTAAGATCGCGCGCACCCGCACAACCATCGGAAGCAACGATTCGTTCGCTGCTATCGGGGAATAGGGTTAACCGGGCGCGGCCCACTCAAGCCACAGGCCGCCGCGCCGTACGGCTACAAACTCGCGACCGTCGTGCGAGCACCAAGCGGCCCGCGCGTTAGCGTCGTGGCGATAACTGTGTTCGACTATGGCGCAAACGACGACCCTGCCATCCGCAAGAGACACAATGATTTGCTTGCTCATGAATTCCCCCCACGCGAACCTCACGAACATAGCACAGAACATGCCCGCCGCCTTCGCCCCGCTGGCACCCGTGCGCCTTTCTCCGGCGCGACGTTGACCTAAGTTCCGCCCATGGATTGGCTACCGATCACCTTTGCTGAAGCCCTAGACTTCGCCGTTGCGCTTGTCGCCTTAAGCGGCTTTGCGGTCGCCTGGTGGAAGTGGGGAAGGGACTGACGCAGGCGCGCGCTGCTATTTCTCACAGTAGCTTCCGGCACGTCTTTGCAGTCCACTGGTTGTCAGCTTGGGGCATGGACCACAAGCCGGTGACCCTTACCCAACGGCAATCGCCCCCGCCGCTCGGGTTTGGGTCGCCATCAAAACCGTCCCGTCCCGCCCGAGCCGCGGGCGCCTGTGCGGGTTTGAAGGGGCCGCCCATGTCAGATGAACCCAACGAAATCCCAGTTTCGCGCCCCTCTCGCGCCCAATTAGCGATGTCATCTAGAGCATTTCTCGATTAGGTTAAGTGTAGCCTGAGTTTGCGAGATAAGCTTTGCATTCTTCCTTGGAAACCCCTTTGAGAAATGAGGCGATAGCTTTCCAAAGCTGCTCAACAGTGCGCGCCTTCATTTTGCGTAAG
>WNFR01005122.1_pt1 | contig 45593 bp, 45 predicted proteins | sample 5400221 | NCBI WGS metagenome assembly WNFR01 (sample SAMN13153357, study PRJNA577476) | soil metagenome | isolation source: 40 cm soil under Madrone tree | place: USA:California | collected 2016-06-14 | reverse complement strand
GGATTACATCGAAAAGTTGGACGCGGTCGAGGACATCCGGCCGCTGTGCGCAATTCTCAGGGGCTGATCTGTCCTATTGGCTGTTTGGTACCCTATCGCGGGTTCCGCGGTTGCCTGCGCCGCTCGATTGACGCTATAGACTTTTATGCTCATGCAAACTGCAACAGAGAGTCTGGGGTTTGGGTCCCATGCCCGCTAGACGAGGGGCTGATTATGTCAACGCTCTGCGCGACGGCCGCGAGGTCTGGTATGCCGGCCACCGCATCGACGACGTCACGGTACATCGCGGCTTTACCGGCACGATAAAAACACTGGCGGACTTGTACGACAAACAGCATGCGCCCGAGTATCGCGACATCCTGACCTTGGAGGACCACGGCGAGCGCATCTCTTACAGCTATCTTGCGCCGAAAAACGCGCAACAATTAGGGCTTAAACGGCGCAACATCGAATTTTGGGCGCAGCAGACTTTCGGCCAAATGGGTCGGTATCCGGATTTCTGCGCGCAACTGGTAGTCGGACTCCTGGACTGGACGCATGTCATCGAAAAACATGACAAGCGATGGGCGGATAACGCCAGGAACTATTATCTTCATTGCCGTCGTCAAGATCTTTGTTTGACCCACGCACTCACGGATCAATATTACAACCGCTCGAAAAGGGTGAGCGAGCAGGAAGATCCGGACTTGATTCTGCACATCGTCGGCGAAACTAAACAGGGTCCGGTGGTGCGCGGATTGCGCACGCTGGCGACTTTGGCGCCGATCTCCGATGAAGTACTCGTCTATCCCAACCGGCCGCGCGATCCGGATGAAGCTGATTACGCGATCGCGTTCGCGATTCCGATGAATACACGGGGGTTGAAAATTCTCTGCCGCGATCTCTACGCGGAGCACGCCGATCCTGAGCGGCATCCCCTGACGACCCGCTTCGACGAAGTCGACGCAGCGCTGATCTTCGACGATGTGGTCGTGCCGTGGGAGCGGGTGTTCGTTTACAAAAATCCGCAACTCCTCGCCGGCGTCAATTACATTCACACTTGGGCGCAGTACTCGACGATGGTGCGATTGATTACCAAGCTCGAAGGATTTCTCGGTGTCGCTCAGCTGCTGACCGAGTACGCCGGTCGCAACAAAAGCCCCGGATCGCAGATCCTGCTGTCGAGCTTGATGCAAGACATCGAGATCCTGCGTTCGTGCATGCACGTCGCCGAGAGCAGAGGCTACATGAGCCCGGGCGGCACCTGGGCGCCGCGCTTGAGCGCCGCCTATCGCGTCCATAGTATCGAAGCGTCGGATCGCGCCGAGCGCACCATGGAAGGACTGTTGACAAGTACTTTGATGTTGAGCGGGGGAGCCTCGGATCTCGCCAATGGTGACGTTGGTCCGCTGGTCGGCCGCTACTTCCGCGGCGGCGCACCCAACACCAAGGAACACTTGCGCTTGATGGCGGTTGCCGCCGACATGGTGATGAGCTCGTTTGGCAAGCGCAGCCAACTGTATGAGCGCTTGCAGAGCGGCGAAGTCGACCGCATGCGCCAACGCCTCTATAGTCAGTATCAAGACTCGGCGCCGGCGGAGCGGTTGCGCCAATTCGTTAAAAGCATGGACGGCGACAAGTAGATCAGGGTTTCTAGCTAAGCTAGTCGTTCAGGAGTAATGATGCCAGAGACCGGAAAAAAGCGCCGTCGCATCATGGTCCGCAATTCGCCGATCCACGGACGCGGTGTGTTTGCTCTGAGGCGCATCCCGAAAGGCACGCGCATCATCGAATACAAAGGCAACCTTATTACGGAAAAAGAGGCCGATCGGCGCTATAGCCGCATACACGAGAACTCGCCGCATACGATGCTCTTTTCTTTGGACGGCGGTCTAGTTATCGATGCGACCCGCCGGGGCAACTCGGCGCGCTGGATCAATCACTCGTGCGCGCCCAACTGCGAGATCGAGGAGGAAGGTCACCGGATTTTCATCGAAGCGCGCCGCGATATCCGCCTCGGCGACGAACTCACTTACGACTACAACCTGCAGATTGGCGAGAAGCACACGAAGGCGGCGAAACGCGAACACGCTTGCTTCTGCGGTAACCGGCGCTGCCGGGGCACGATGCTCGGCGAAGAAGAGTGATTGATTGCAACCGGCTTACGTTGATTTAACGATAGAGATTGTCCTCGGCGAGACCGTTGTCGAACCATTGAACATAAGCTTTGAGCTTGTTTTCCAACCCTGACAGAATTTCCGGTTTATCGGCGACCGTCGTGTCGAGGTTATCCAGGCGAAATAACCTACTCGATTCTTTCAAGCGAGATTCCAAGTAATAATTCTCCCCAGTGATCCAGTAACTGCCGGCTTTTTGACCGAGCGCCAAACCGTTGTAAGATGCATCGAAGATCGTGTGGCCGAACGGCATCGTTGGCGCGTTCGCGATGCCTAGGTAATCCAAGAGACTGGGCTCGATGTCGACGTGCTGAACGATCCTGTCGCGACTCACTGGCGGCAGCTTTCCTCCGGGATGAAAGAAGACGATCGGCACGCGATAGTTGTCGAGCATGCGCGCGGCAGTGACGTTCGACGGGCCGATGTGGTCGCCGGTGATGACGAAAAGAGTATTTTTATACCAGGGCAGCTTTTCCGCGCTCTCAAAAAATTTCCGCAATGCGTGATCGAAGTAAGCGACACTCTGATGGATCGGCAACTCCCCCGTCGGAAATGCGCCCTGGTACTGCGGTGGAATCTTGTACGGGTTGTGCATGCTCAGGGTAAAAACCACTGACGCGAACGGTTGCGGCCGCTTCGATAACTCGCGGGTCATGAATTGCAAGAACGGCTCGTCATAGATGCCCCAGATGCCGTCGGAGTCTCGCGGATTCGGATATTCGTTTAAGCCGTAATAGCTGTCGAACCCCATTCGTTGCGAGAAAACGTCAAAATACATCGTGCCGTTTCTGCCGCCGTGGAAAAAGCTCGTGTTGTAGCCGTGCTCCTTCACGATCGAGCCGAGACCGTGCAAATGTTTGAACTGGGTGCAAAAAAATGTCTCGTCTTTTAAATGGGGCAATCCGGCCAGGATCGACGGCGGCGCGTCGATCGACCTGCGGCCGTCGGCAAAGCTGTTCTTAAAATAAATGCCCCTCTGCGCCAGCGAATCCAGAAACGGCGTATACCCGTGATTGGGATTGCCGATGCCGGTGTATTCGGAGGAAAGGCTTTCAACAATGATAATGACGACGTTGTCAAGCCGCTCCTCGCCTGCTCCGCCGGTTAATCGGTTGGAGGGAAATTGCCGTTTGAGCTCTTCATCTGTGGCAAAATAACGAAATTTTCCGATGCTGCCGATGTCACACTTGGTCTGACTGTTAATCAACGTGTAGGTCGAGTTCAACGCCAGCTGAGAGAGGCTTTCCCTGTCACCGACTGCGGCGAGCGCGGTGGTCAGACGCCGTCGTTGCCATCCGCCTCTGCCACCCATGACGGCGAGCGTCACGACGACGATCAAAATCACAACCTCGCGAAACCAGCCCGCGGTTTTCACCGGGTCGCTAGAGGCTGGCCGGGATGGGCGCCCGTCGCGAAAAAAAATATACAGCGCCAAAATAAATAGGATAGAAATCGCAGCGAGATACCAATAGTGAAAAGACAACTGGCCGATCTGGTTCGGAATATCTGCGCCCATGTCCAACAAGCTCAAGGTTGAGCGCTGCCCGGTAAACTTGAGATATTCGTAGTCGACGACGTTGATAATCAGGAACGGCACATTGGTCAGCAGAAAAATATATTTGAGAAGGCGTTGGTAGGCGTGTTTCGCGACAAATGCAAAAGGCAGCACAGAAAGAACAATGAAGGGGCTATTGATTCTGCAGATTGCGGCGATATCGAAACGAAGCCCGACGGCGAACGCCATCAGGATCTCGTGCAGCGGCGCCGGTCGATACGTTTGAAAATTAAACGCGAGAAACAGCGCCCGTGAAAAACTGTAAATGAGACACAGCAGACCGAGCCGCGACAGTAAGAGTTTTAATTTAGCGCTTGGCAATTTCCGTTCGTGCACTTGTGTAGTGAGTCACGATCGCACTTAGAAATCGCGAAGTCAAAGGCACTTGTCCGTACCCGCGGCAAGCTGTTTCCCCTTGTTGTTGGCGGCCGCGTCGCAATGTCATCCTGATGAAGCCGTAGTCGAAGGATCTTCGTCAGGACTGAAAATGCGAGATGCTTCGCTGCGCGCAGCCTGGCACCCATGGAATGTTTTCTCATGCGACACAGTCGCCATTGGGCAGAAAGATCGAGGCGGACAGGCCGCTAAAATATTCTGACTGAGTCGCTAGCGGTACATTCCCAACTTCTGCACGGCGGATTGTAAGAATCTTAGATCCAGCATTTTGTTCACGTCGGTCTTGGTTTTGATCAGGCCCTTTTGAAAATACCAGTCTTGGTCGTCCTGAATTTCCTTGAGATTCATCTCGCCGTTGGGCGTGAGCTCGGTCCCGCTCAGACCGAGTCGGAGTAACTTTCGATCTCCAGTACGGGAAAATTTGGCCACGATATCGACGATACTATCGAAGGATTCCTTTTTCTTAACGACGGCATCGTAGAAATAACGTTGTCCGTTAAGGAAACCGGCCATAAATTTCTCCGCTATCGCAGGGCGGTTACGGATAAAAAGGTCCGAATAAAACAGATTGTTGGTCATATGGCCGGGAAACAGATCCCAAAGATCGGCGATGCCAACACCGATCCCTTGCTCTTCCGCTACGGAGATAAAGGGTTGCACCAGAAAGGCGACGTCGACGGCGCTCTGAGCCAGAGCTCCGACCATGTCATTGAAGGGCATGACGCGGACGACGACATCGGTTTCTTTAAGTCCGCCTTTTTTTAGCAAGCCGTCCATGTAGAGCCGCGATGATCCGCCGGCGCTGTTGAGAGCGATCACTTTTCCTCTCACGTCCTTGATCGCAAACGGCTTCCCGGGTTCCAGCAAGCCGCGCCGCACCACATACCTGCCGCTGCCCCGCGGCCCGACGCGCGACTTGCTGGCGACGACTCTCATGTTTACGCCGCCCGCCGCGGAGTTATAAATTCCCGGACTGATGCTGCCGCTGCCCGCGTCCAAATCGCCGGTGGTCAGCGCTGCCATCTGTGGTCCGCCGGACGAGCTAAAATAAGTTATTTCGACACTCAGTCCTTGGTCGCGAAAAAACCCTTTCTCCAACGCGACGAATACGCCAGCGTCGGCGTTGATCATCAAGAGCCCGACTTTGACTTTCTCTCCTTGCGCTTGCACGACCGGGGTAGCTAGCATGCAAAGCCCAAGGAAGACGCTGGTAACAAATGGCTGAATAGATTCTTGTCTCACGAAGCTACCTATAATATGAGTTGACTTGTTGTTGCGTTCTTGTTGCGTTCATAACGCCTGCAGGTTCTTGGCGCAAGGTGAGGTGCCAATTCGCTCGACCAAACCAGTTAACGGATTAAAGAAAGGAGTACCCATGCTCCATAGTACAGATCGAATACTCTACGTCGGCACTGAAGATGGTCTTTATCTGGCTGAGCCGGATGGAAAAGAATACAAATCGCGCCCGTTTGCGCTCCAAGGCAAAGGGGTATTGAGATCACCGGTGCAAATTGACCGAGATAACCCGCGCCGCATCTACGCAGCCACGAGTCGCTGTGGCATGCAGCGCAGCAAAGACGGTGGCGAGAGCTGGCACGAGATCAACAATGGTATCCTTTACAAAGAAACCTGGTGCGTGGTTCAGCACGCGCAAAGCGGCGAGCTGTTTGTCGGCACCGGTCCATCGTCGGTTTTCAAAAGCGCCGATTGTGGCGACAGTTGGACCGATTGCGAGAAACTGAGAGACTTACCGGAAACCATCGACTGGACCTTCCCGCGTCCGCCCCACGTGAGCCACGTCAAAGGTTTGGCCCTTTGTCCGGACGATCCATCGGTCATCCTCGGCGCCATTGAAGAAGGCTGGATCGTTCGCAGTCAGGACGGGGGCAAGAGCTGGCAAAATATCAAAGCAGGTGTCGAGTTCGACGCTCACTCCGTCGCGGTGATGCCGGACAATCCAGCCGTGGTGATCGCGACTTCCGGCCAAGGCGTGTACAAAAGCACCAACGGCGGCGATAGCTTCATTGAGTCCAGTAACGGACTCGATTGTCGCTACATGGCGCAACTGGTCTGCCATCCGGCGCGACCCAAGGTGCTTTTTTCTGCGGCCGCGGCGGTGCCCCCACCATTCTGGCACCGGCCCGAAGGCGCGGCAGCCGCTTTTTTTCGGAGCGACGACCAGGGGGAGTCCTGGCGACGACTTTCCGGCGGATTGCCGGAACATTTCAAAGCCGCGCCCCGCGCGACGGCGGGCGATCCGGAGGAGGCCGACGCATTTTTCGTCGGCATGACCGACGGCACGATCTGGCTGAGTGAAAACGGTGGCGAATCGTTTCGCCCAATTGTTGGCGGCTTGCCCTCTGTGTTCAGTATTCGCGTCGCTCACCACTGAGCGCGCGAATAATTCATCGAAGCCAGTAAAGACTTCGACGTAGCGTAAGCCGATGAGGATGTCATGAAACGAGAAGTTCTGCTATGCCAAATGGTTCGCACCACAAGTCGTCGCAATTGTCGTTATGTCATCTTCTCAAATTGAAATCGGCCTCTTGTTGCATACGCGCCATCTGATCCGCGACGGCGGCAGCGGCTCTCACCTGAATGACCTGTGGAAAACTGCGGCGCGCGCCGACGAAATGGGCTTCGATCATCTGTGGGTCGGCGACAGTCCGCGGTTGTCGATGCAAGACCGGGCCCATGCCGACTGTCTCACGATCATCGCGGCTTTGGCGGCGCGGACGAACAAAATAAGGATCGGCACGGTGCCGCTGATCTTGGCGATGCGCAATCCGGTGCTAACGGCGCACAGCTTGGCAACCTTGGATGTGATCTCCGGCGGGCGCACCATGGTCGGGGTAAGCTCGGGGCATCAATATCAGTTTGCCCAGCGCGAGTTCGAAGCGTGCGGCGTGCCTTATCACCAGAGGGCAGGCCGGTTGAATGAATCGATTCAACTGCTGCGGCGGTTGTGGACCGAGCCCTCGTTTGCCTTCGAGGGCAAATACTATCGCTTCGAAGAGCTGAGCATCGAGCCCAAGCCGATACAGCGGCCGATTCCCATCTGGATCGCGGCTTCGGATAACGAGAACGCGCTGTGCCGCGTCGCGCGTTTGGCCGATGGCTGGTTCACGGTAGCGCATACGCCTGTGCAATTCACTGAGCGGCGCCGCAAGATAGATCAGTATGCGAAAGAACATGGCCGAGCTGAAAAGCCCTTTCCTGCGATGCTCTTTGCCGCCTTTCATTTGAGTTATGACACCGGGGCGGAGGAGGAGGGATGGAATCTTGCAGAGCAATATTTTCATCAACCGCGCACCAAGCTTGGTCATCTCAGCGCCTTTTTTGGCACGCCTCAACAATGCGCGGAGAAACTGCGCGCCTATATCGATGGCGGCCTGACAGGCATCGTCGCTCGCTTCGTCGCTCCTGATGTGCAGGCGCAAATGCGTTTAATGCTCGAAGAGCTGCGACCCAGATTGTCGCCGCGGTTGATATGATCAATAGGTCAAGTTCGCGAAGGAATTCGTTTAGTTTTTCGCGCGAGAAATTTTCTCTTCCGCTGGAAATACGAGATGCTTCGCTGCGCTCAGCATGACACACGCGTGCCGTTGCTAGTCGTAATGTAGTCGCGCAGCGAGGAGATCAGTGACAGGAGGTAACATGGCACACTCGCGAAGACTCTTGGTAGCGATGCAAGGCAAGGGAGTTTTTGTGATCGATTTAGAAAGGCAGAGCGTCGCCTGCGGTCTTAATGACAGTATCGTGGTGGCGGCGAGCCCCGGGCAAGGTGAAAATTTATTTGCCGGAACTGGTGAGGGATTATACAAGAGCACGGACGGCGGTAGAAGTTGGCAGCTTAAAGGATTGGAGCAATACAAAATATTTTCCCTGGCGTTTCACCCGTCCGATCCGGCGACGATCTACGCCGGGACGGAGCCGGCGTTGCTCTTTCGCAGCAGCGACGGCGGCGAAACCTGGACGGAACTCGATGGTGTGAGAAAGCTGCCAGGACGCAGTAAATGGTGTTATCCCGCGCCGCCGTACATTGCGCATATCAAAGGCATCGCCATTCATCCCGAGGATCCGGAAGTGATGTACTGCTCGATCGAGGAAGGCGGCGTGATTCAGAGCCTCGACGCCGGCGAGAGTTGGCGTTACGTGAGCAAAGGGGAGGCCGAGACCTTTCGTCCGGTAAGCCGCGTCACCGGAGTCTATCAAGACTGTCACGTGGTGCGCATTTCGCCCCATGATCCGGACAGTCTTTTTCTGACAACCGGAGACGGCCTTTACCGCAGCGACGACTGCGGCAAGAGCTGGCGCAGGATCGACCGCGGTTACCGCATGAAAAAATATTTTGGCTCCGTGCTTCTTCATCCTCACGATGCCAAAATCATTTTCACCGCCGCTTCCGTCGGGCCGCCGAGCAGCGCGAAGAACGAGAGCTCCGTATACAAGAGCACGGACGACGGAACTAGTTTTAAGGAGGTCTGTACGGAGATTCGTCCGCTCTATATCGTCGGATGGAACAGCCTGGCGATGGACCCGTTGGACGCCGACTCGCTTTATTTTGGCGCGGCAGACGGAAAGCTTTATAACAGCGCTGACGGCGGTGAAAGCTGGCAAAAGCTCGACGTCGAACTGCCGAGCGAAGGAAGAATTCGCACGGTTGCATGCGCGCCCTAATCCCGCGCAAGCGCTCGGAATAACCGGTCGCGCCCGTCACTTTGCGTTCTTGGCATTGTGACCCAGGGAAAATGTAGGAGAACTAGCATGGAATCACCGGCTGATATTAAGTGGACGGGATATTCGTTAGCCGAGCGCGATTGGCGCTGGCGGTACGTGCGCGAGGGCGCCGCGCAGGCTGGCTTCGATTGCATCCTCGTGCCGCTCTGCGTCGATGGACGCAATTTGCATCTTTCGCTCGAGCAGGCGCGCGGCACGCGCTCGGATTGCCGCTTTCTGACTTGCCTCGATAACGCCGCAGTGATTTTGCCAAGCGACGGGCGCGAGCCAATCATAGTTTCGGACCAAGAGTCCGGCAACGACTGGGTGCCAGAGCCTCGACCGGTGGAGAATTCCTGGGGGGAAAGCATGACGCGGGCGCTGTTGGACGCTGGTATGGAGCGCGCGCGCATCGGCGTTTCCGGCATTCGCCGCGGCTTCTATACCCACGGGCGGGCATTTCACGGGGTCGTCAATCACAGCTCCTACGCCGAAGTGCTGCGCCGTCTACCTAACGCGCGATTCGAGAACGCCACGGAAGTGGTTGGTCATGCACGCTACGTCAAAAGTGCCGAGCAGATCGCCTGCCTTAGACGCGGCGCGGCGATCGCCGCGGCGGGCATCGACAAGATGGTCGAGCTCGCCGAGCCCGGCATGGATGAAGGCTTGCTCTATAGCCGCGTCATGCAGCGCATGATCGGGCTGGGCAGCGAGTATTATCCGATGGCTTTTTACAGCGGACTGCACGGCGGCGGCCGATTGCCGCGCTTCGAAGATCCGGCCGAAGGGCGAACCCTTCAGGTCAACTACCGGATCGCCAATGAGGTCGACGCCGTGTTCGGCGGCCTGATCGCGCAGGAGCAGCAGCCGATTTTTCTCGGCCGGATTCCCGACGGCTGGAAGCCGGCGATCGACCTTCAGCGTGACATGTACTACGCCGCTTTAGAGCATCTGACCCCGGGTCAGCCGTTCGCGCAGTTCATGGATTTAGTCAATAGCTTCGGTGAAAAGCGCGGCATGAAAAGCCAACTGCTCATGCACGGGCGCGGTTACGGCGACGACGGCCCGCTCTTCACGCCGCAAAACCGCGGCGGGCGCAATCGCGACTTGCTGATCGAAAAAGATTGCGTGTTCATCGTCAAGCCGATTGCGCACAGCGCGGACGGAACATTCGATACCAGTTGGGGCGGCTGCGTGCTCGTGACGAAAAACGGCGGAGAGCCTCTGGTGAAGCGCACGCCGGGAATGGTGTCGATCAGTTAGAAAGGGTTTAGGTTTTGGGTGTTGGGTTTCGGGCTTAACTTGGAACCCGGAAGTCGGAACAGCAATCCGAAGGAGAGCTTTCATGCCTTGGACAGCACCGCCGGGAGCCGGCGCGACGGTACACATCTGGAATGGTTATTCGCTTGGGGAGCGCGACCGGCGCTGGAAAGCGGTGAGAGAAAATGCCGGTAACGCCGGCTTCGACTGTATTCTAATCCCGTTGGGCAATGGAGCGGACGGACGCTACATGACGCAGCTCCGATGCTCGGCCATGGCACTCCCGACCGATGGCCGCGCGCCGATTATTATTGCTGACCGCAGCTCCACTAACGCATGGGTGCCGGAGCCTTGGCAAACCGGCCGCGAATGGGCTGAGCCGATGGGCGAGGCACTGCTCGATTTAGGCATGGACCGCGCGCGGGTCGGCGTCGCCGGCTTAAAAGGCGGCTCGGTCACGCATTGCAGCTCGATCGACGGCGTGGTGAATCACACCGCGCTCGAATATGTGAAGAGCAAACTGCCGAACGCGACTTTCGATGTTGCGACGGACGTTGTCGGCTTCGCGCGCTACGTCAAAAGCGCAGAAGAAATCGCATTTGTGCGAGAATCGGCGCAAGTCGCATCAGCGGGACTCGATGAGTTGATCAAGCTCGCGCGTCCCGGTGTGGACGCCGGCGCGCTCTATTCCGACGCGCTGTCACGCCTGCTCGAGCTGCGCAGTGAATATTTTCCATTGACTCTGACCATCGATTCCATCGGTGCGCGAAAACCCAAACGCTACGTCAATCCGCCGATTGGGCGGCGCCTCGAGCCCAACGCGCTGATCACCGACGAAATCAACGCGATTCGCGGCGCGCAACTGACCCAAGTGAGCCAACCGATATTGCTCGGCAAAATTCCCGACGAGTGGAAACCGGTGATCGCGCTGCATAAAGAAGTCTATGAAGCGGGCGCGGCGATGATCAAGCCAGGCACGACGTTTCGCGCGTTGAGCGATTTCGTAAATGGCTTCGGCGCCAAACGTGGAATGAAAACAGTCATGCAGCTGCAAGGCTGCGGCTATGGCGACGATGGGCCGCTGTTCACCGCGAAGGCGCGTAGCGACCGTGTGCGCGATTTACCGATTGAAAAAGGCAACGTGCTTGTCTGGAAGCCGCTGGCGATGTCGGCCGATGAAAAGATTCAATTCAGTTTCGGCGGGCCGGTGATCGTCGGGGAGCGTGGCTGGGAAACGCTTTTTAAGCGCGAGCACGGGATGGTGGCGATTGCTTGAGCAGCTTGAGCGGGGGCTTGATGTTTAGGTCTGTGTTCACAACCGCCGTCTTGATCTTGATTGCTCACGCGTATTCAGTCGAAGCACAAGAGCTTAAGAGAATCACGATGGGGTATCCTTCGCTAGCTTTCACGCAGAGCCATATTTGGGTGGCGAAGGAACAGGGGTTATTTCGAAAATACGGTCTGGAAGTCGATCCGGTTTTTTTGCGTGGGGGCCAGGTAGCGACGCAAGCGCTCGCCACCGGCGAACCGCCAATCGTGAATGTCGGCACGGTGATTCAAGCGAATCTCACCGGTTACAATCTAGTGCTTATCATCAGCATGGAAAATAAATTTTACCAGGTCGTGTTCGTTCGCCCGGGCATTAGCAGCCTAGAACAACTGAAGGGTAAAAAATTGGGCATCAGCGGCTTTGGCTCGATCACGCATTACGCTGCGCAGATTCTGCTCAAGCACCTCAATCTGGAGCCCAACAAAGACGTTGCATTGATCGCCGGCGGTCCGGATGCCGAGCGGCTGGGAGCGATGAGCGCCGGCAAGATCGACGCGTCATTTTTCAATTTATCGACGGCGCCGATCGCGAGAAAAATGGGCTTCGTCGATTTACTCCAGATCGCCGACTTGGGGGTCGAAGTGCAGGGCAACGGCCTGGCGACTTCGCGCGCCTATTTGAAAACCAATCGCGATACGGTGAAGAACGCGATGAAAGGATATCTGGAAGCGATTCACTTCATTCACGCCAACAAAGCCGAGTCGCAGAAAGTCTTCGCCAAATATATGCGCACCAACGATCCCGAGGTGCTGGAAACGTCGTATCAGAATTACGTGAAGACAATCCCGCGCAAGCCGGCTTTCACCCCGAAGGGGATTCAGTTCATCCTCGACATGCTGGCGCCGCAAATGCCGCAAGCGAAGACTGCCAAGCCGGAGCAGTTCTTCGATGCGAGCCTGATGAATGAACTGGAGAAAGAAGGATTCTTTGTCGAAATGGCGAAACGGTATCCGGCGAAGTAGGAACGAGTTCCGTAACGGTCAAAATGTTTTGCTTCCTTCCGGCGGTTTTACGTCAAACATTCTAATGACGGTCCCGATGGTCATGTAGTGGCCGAGGAGTCCTACAGCTTCGATAAACTTGGCCCGGCCGAATTCGCTCTCCATCCGCGCGAATAGCTCATCCGGCAGCGTATGTTCGTGCAGCAGCGTGCGGGTGAACTGGACCAGCAGTCGCTCTTTGCCGGCGAATTTGTCGACGGGGGCTTTCGTGCGTAGGGCTTCGATGACTTCCGGCCGGATCCCGACGTTATGGGCGCGGATCTCGTGGCGCGACCAGGCGTAACGCGCGTCGACTTCGCGCGCCGCGGTCAGGATGATGATCTCGCGATCGGCGTCCGCGAGCAGAGAATGATCGCGGAAGTAATCTTCGGTTGCCGCCAAGTGATCGGCCATTGCCGGGGAATGCATCAACATGGAATAGGGGCCGCCACCGCCGCTGCGCTTGGCGTGAATGCGGTCCCAGATTTGCTGATGATCGGACGTGAGGTCTTCTCGTTTTACGGCTGGCAGTCGGCTCATATTTGCTCCTTAGCGCAAGGTCATCGTTAGATTCATCAACTTCAACGCGGCGCGTCCGGCGATGCCATAGGGATTGCCTATGGTTTCTTGCATTTCGAAGTGATTGAAGCCTTCGCCGATAATCAGCTCGACCGGTTTGCCCGCGGCTTTCACCGCGGCGGCGAAATCGCGATTCTGCCGCTGGAACTCGGGAGTCTCCTGAGTACCGTAGGCGACGATGATCGGCGCGTTCAGTTTATCTAAATGACGCTGTGAGCTGAGCGCTTGCTCGATCTCATCGGTAAAATTGACGTATTCGCTTCGCTTCGAAAGTCTGACCGGTTTCAAATCGTACATACCACTGACCAAGAGTCCGCCTTTGATAACATTCGCAGGCAAGCCGAAATCTTTCTGCCAATCTTGTGCACCCAGGCGACAGCGCTGCGAACTTGCTGCGCCATCGGCATTAGATTGCCGCCGGTGTTATGTACCTGAACAAAGTCGGGTATGACAAAGTGGGCGCCGGCGTTGATAAACATTTCCGCCAAATAGGCGGAGTCTCTCGCTTGACCGTTGCGCCACGCGCCGCCGTGGATGAAGATGTTTATGGGCGCGTTTGGCCGCGAAGTTTTGTAGATGTCGAGCTTTTCATCTTCGGATGCTCCATAAGCAATGCGCTCCGGCGTGACCCGTTTCAGCATTGCTTCGCTGGCAAGCCTGCGTCTGGTAGCGATAAGTGGTTGGTTGGGTGCGTAAACGGTCTGATCGTAAGCGTCGTCAAGCTCTTTTTGGTCCATGTCGAGCCACACGAGCGGACCTTTCACGCGGGATGAGGATTGCGACATAGTTTGTGCCGTAGTGAAATATTCAGCCATGGTGATTTCCTGCCGTGGAGTGGTTCCTATCGTTCAAATCGTTCAAGACGTTCAAATGGTTCAAAACGTTTAGCACGCAAAGGTCAACGCCATGCAATGCGACGACTTAGTTGATACCGTAGAACCTTTTCGCGTTGGTCGCTAAAATAGCTGCCTTGTCCGCTTGGTTGACGTCTTCGCGCGCGAGCAACTCGTCGATCTCGTGGCGGCAATGCCTGGCGTCGAAGCTTTCGTGCGGAAAATCGGTGGCGAAAAGAAACGGCTCGTTACCCGCTTCTTGGATGGCAAATCCCAAGCCGCGGTCATCGCAATCGAAGCCGACAAAAATTCTGCCTGCCTTCACATGGCGGCGGAAGTATTCGCTCGCCATGACATCGGGTTGAGAGCTCGGCAAGAACTTGCCGTCGATATCGACCTGCAAATGGTGCGGATAGGAGCGGTCGAGGCGATCCATGAAAAACGGCACCCACGTGGCCCCGCCTTCGAGAAAACCGACGCGCAGTTTGGGAAAACGATCGAACACCCCGTAGGACAACAGCGCAGCGGCTTGTGCCATGATGCCGAACGGGTGGCCGAGGGCGTGCACCGGGTAATAAACGCCGATGGTGTCCATGCCCAAGTGATGGAGCGCCCCGACGTGGATCGCCAGGGGGACGTTTAGTTTTTGCGCTTCTTCATAAATCGGCCAGTAGATCTTCGCGCCGAAATGGCCTTTGATGCCCTCGCCATTCGACGGCAGCATGGCGCCGGCCATGCCGAGCTCTTTCACCGCGCGGCGCAGTTCTGCGCACGCCGCATCCGCGTCTTGGATCGGAATCAGCGCCATACCTTTGATGCGCGGGCTGACGTTGGTGAATTTTTCATAGAGCCAATTGTTGTACGCTCGACAGGCGGCGATGGCCCAATCTTCAGCGATAATCCGGCCGACGGCCAATCCCGCGGTCGGATAAACGACGGTCCAGTCGATGCCGACGTCGTCGAGAAAATTCACCCATTCCTTGGGTCCGACAGTGCCGGTGCGCGAGCGCTTGTCACCGCCTTCCAAAAAATGGAAGTGGATATGATCGAATGGCGGGAAAACCTGGGTGCGATTGCCCGGCGGCATGTATTTTGAAATTTCGTCCATGCAAGGCCGATCGTTGACGTGGCCGTCGGCATCGATGATTTGCATTGGTTTCGATCCTTTCGCGCGCCGTACTGACTCGGCTATAACAAGCCGTCTTGACAACTGTCAACGCCGGACAAATTTCGAATTTCACATTGACGGGAAAATTCCGATCGTGTTAGGAGCAATCCGCAGGTTAAAGGAGGCAGAAATGAAATTGATCCGGTGGATGATCGTCCTCGGCGCGTTCTCAGCGCAGAATTATGTCTTCGCTCAAGATGCCAAAATCGTAGAAGCGGCAAAGAAAGAAGGCGGCAAGGTCGTGATCTACGGCTCTCTCGAGACTCCGGTGGTCGAAGGGGTGATCCAGGCGTTTCGCAAGAAGACCGGGATAACGGCTGAGTATTGGCGCGCCTCGGCGATGAGCGTGATGAATCGGGCGATGACCGAATATCGCGCCGGAAAACCCGGCTACGATGTCGTGCTCAATAACTCCGATCCACTCGTTATCATGGCGAATGACGGCATGCTTGCCCCATACGATTCTCCGACGGCGAAAAAGTATCCCAAGGATCAGATCGACCCCCGCTTCGGCCCGATCACTCGCTACGGCATCGTCGGTGTCGTTTATCACAAGGGATTGGTCAAACCGGAAGATGCCCTTAAGTCGATCGAAGACCTCGTCAATCCAAAATACAAAGGGATGCTGGTGATGGCCGATCCGACGCTGCACGTGACCACGATCCAATGGCTGAGCAGCCTGCACAAGATCATGGCCAAAGAAAGAGTGGAGAAGTTCATTCGTGACTTGGCGGCAATGAAGCCGACCCTGGTAGAGTCCATGTTACCGGCGTCGGAACGGGTCGCCACCGGAGAAATTCCCATCGCCCTCACATTCGTCAAATTCGCTTACAGCGCGGCGCAAAGCGGCGCGCCGCTCGATTATGTCAGGGTCGACAGGATGCTTGGCGACAGCCACTTCGTCGTGCTCGGCAACAAAGCGCCGCACCCCAACGGCGGCAAAGCGTTTGTCGATTTCTATATCGACGACGAAAGCATGAAGATCCTCGCCCAAAGCGGGGAGTTCGTTAACCGTAAGGGAATTTACCCGCCGCTGCCCGGCGCGGAGAAGATTCAGTACGTGCAGATGGAAGTGCTCGAAGCGAAGGCGTTCGAGGACAAGAAAAAAGAGTTCGGCAAGATTTTTTCAAAATGATTGCTACTCAGGTGATAAACGATTTCGCCAGCGTGCGATCAATGGCCGTCATAAGCGCGGGACTGCGCCTTTGGCTTAAAGTGTCAGCTGGAAGCGCGGCGTCCCTGGGACAAAATTCGTCCGTCCAGTTCGCAGTCACCGATCCGCGGGCGGAGATAGCCGAATCCTTAAGTCTGGACTTGGTGCTGAAGATTCGCCCATCCGCTGATGCCCAGGGACGCCGATACGGATGGGATATTGCCGTCATTGACCGCCGACTCGGCGATTACCCGAATTTTTTGTACGGTTGTTTATGTGGGCACGGGCCGCAGCCGAACGATCTTTACGCGTGGCACTTTCGCGAGATGCTTTATCCGCCGAAGCGAGTTCTGCCAGTATATGGCTATCCCTTTGAAATTCGCGTGGAGTGCAAGGACTGCCGAGTCGATGGCAACACCGCTACAGATATACAATTTATCTCGGGAGTTGTCGAAGTGACATGGCGACCGCTCCCGAAGTCTAATCCGCGGCAAAGCACCCTTGCGGACTTTCGCTAATTGTTTTGATTGTTCGGAATGATAGTTAGGCGATGATCGTTTAGGTTAAAATCCCAGCGCAATGCGCGTGCGAATTCTCTTACCAACGAAAGAGCGTCATTGGATTGAGCGGCTTTGGTTGTTTATTTTTCGCGAGCTGCTCGTTGGGTTTCGAGCCCGCCTCTTTCGCGTCTCGTTGCGCTGCAGCGGCCTGTTCCTGAACGTATTGTTCGAAGTCTTTCTGCGGCGGTGTCGGAACTACTTCGAGCTCGATGGTCATGCGACGATTTTCAGGTTCAGGATTTTTCAATTCGAACGCAAACGACGGATCCACCTGCAAAATCAGAATCAGCGCGAACGCAAAATATCCGTACTTCATATTTTTGCCCTCTTCTCTACTAACACTTACATAGCGCAAAGTGCGCGCCACTGGTGAAGTGGTCGAAATCACTACAAAATGTCAGAAGGGGCCGAACGAAAAGGAAGAGAAAATCTTACGCGCGGGAGGAAATAAGTAGCGCCGCTAAAAGGGGCTTATGGTGACTAAAAATACGAATTTGCTGCGCGTCAATAACACTTTATCAAACGATAAATTACAACGAGCGAATGGTTAGGGCAGTGGCTTGAGTACATGCGAGTCCGTTTAGCTCTGTAAATTTTTCTTAAAGAAATCTAAAGTTTTTGCCCAAGCTTCCTTAGCTGCCTCGGAGTGATAGCGCTCCGGCGACGTGTCTGTGTGAAATCCATGCTGGGCTCCGGGGTAGATTTTGTAGGCGTAGGACTTGTGGTATTTCTTCATCGCTTCTTCAGTTGCGGGGATGTCTTGATTGACGCCCGGGTCTTTTTCGCCGTAGTGCGCGAGCACCGGCGCCTGAATTTTTTCGAGGCGCTCAAGCGGCTTAGGGCTGCGCCCGTAAAAAACCACCCCAGCGTTGAGACCACGAACTTCCGTGACTGTCGAGAAGCTCATCTCACCGCCCCAACAGAAGCCGATCAAGCCGAGCCGGTCGCTACGGACATCCGGCAATTTTTTCAGATACGTGTATCCGGCATCGGTGTCTTCCGCGACGGCTTGCCACGGCGCCAGCTCGCGAATATTGCTTAACCCTTCGCCTTTTGGATTGGCTTTTTTGGTTCCGCCTTGACGCGAGAGATAATCGACGGCGAGGGCGACGTATTCTTGTTTCGCCAACCGGCGTGCGATGTCGCGCGTATAATCGTTCAGTCCCTGGTTGGCGTGGATGACGATGATCGCGGGATATTTCTCCTGCGTGGCAGGCCGGGCGAGATATCCGTAGACCGTTCCCGCTTTACCGGGGTATTCGACCTCGGGCGACGAAACCGCAGGATCGTTGACGTCAACTTCGGCAGCGTGCGCGGGAGAAAGCGTAAGCTTTTCGAACAAGTTGTCGGCGATCACCAAGCTGCCTGTGATCGTAGCCGCTTTGCGCATAAACTGGCGGCGCGTGATCTTGCCGTCGCGATATTCTCTGATCAATTCCTTAAATTTCTCCGGCATGGCGCTTCTCCTCCTCGATTTATTGAATCGCGCGTCTGGTCAGCGTGCTTTGCCGCCGCGGATAATATCTCAAGCGGCAAAAAGTGCAAAGACATAAACGACGGCGCTATTCTAAAAGAAAATCTAAAATCAGCGCAGGCCAAAAAACGCGCGACCGTATTTTCCTAAAACCTGTTTTCTGAGATCCGGATTCGTTTCGGCGACTTCGGGAAACTTGCTCATCCACTCATAGGGCCGGCACGCTTCGATCACCGCGCGCGAATTCAGCAGTACCTTAGAGTCCGGATGAATCATCGGATCGAGGGAGCTCGACCAGCAGCGGCGCTGGATGTCGATGCCGGTTTCCGGATCGCAGCGCGTGGAAAGGGCCCAGACGACATCGTCGATACGGGTCGGATCGATATCATCGTCGACGACGATGGTGAAGCGATTCTGATAGCCGCCGGAAAAGCACTGCGAAGCGATCACACCGGCTTGCTTGACGTGACCAGGGTAGCGCTGCTTGATGGCGACAACGGTAAACTGCCGCGGTCCGGGCTCGTGCGACCAGACGCCACGAATGTCCGGCACGCCGGCTCTCTCCAGCTCTTCCCATACGTGGGCGGACCGCGTAATCGAGCGCAGCAAGGTCAGCGTGTGCGGCGGCCGCGCCGGATTCGCGCAAGAGAGAATCGGGTTGTTGCGATGAAGAATCCGTTTCACGCGGATAAATGGCTCGAGGCTTTTCGGACTGGCGTAGTACCCGGGCCATTCGCCAAACGGACCTTCTTCCTTCAACTCACCGGGTCTGATTTCTCCCTCGAGAACAATTTCTGCATCGGCCGGATACGGCAGGCCGGTGATGTCACTGCGAATGACGTCGATGGGGTTCCCTTGGAGGCCGCCGGCGAAGTCGAACTCGCTAACGCCGGCAGGCACCGGGCATGATGCGGCAAACCAAATCAGCGGATCGCTGCCGAGCACGATGTTGACCGGCATCGGCTGATTTTTCTCGAAGTATTTTTGCTTATGAATATAGGCGTGCTTGCCCGGCCCGATATAGATTCCCGCCGTGTTACGATCCTGAGACATGATGCGGTAGGTGCCGACGTTCACCCAATCGGAATCGGGATCCTTGGTAATGACCAAGTGGCCGGTGCCGAGATAGCGTCCGCCGTCTTTTTCGTGCAGCAACGGCGCGGGGAAATCTAAAAGATCGACGCGATCGCTCTCCTCGACGTTTTCATGCGCCGGCCCGGTTTTCACTTCGGTTCGCGGCACCGGCACGCAATGCTTGATCTTCTCGTGATAGATTCGGGTGAATTCGAGCACATGATTGAATTGTTCTTCGACGCCGAGTGTCAGCGCGATGCGCTGCGGCGAAGCGAAATGGCCGAAGAGCGTACGGTAACCAGGCTTATGATCTTTAATGTTGTCGAAGATCAGCGCCGGCGGATAAGGCGGATGCTCGCGATAGAGGACGTCGACGATGGCGCCCATTTCGAGATTCCAATCGACGCCTTCGAGCGTCGTGAGCTCGCCACGCTGGTCGATTTTACCGAGCCAGTCGCGCAGGCCTTGGTAGTTCATGATGGCTCCTTAGGAAAACCGCAAAGATCGCAAAGTAGGGGCAGTGTTGAAACCCACCGCTACGTCGGAATGATTTCGTCACACCAGGTTGGCGGAGTTGGCTGATTTTCCAAGCGTCAGCGAGACGCCGTCTCTGCTGATGTAGATATGGTTGCAATCTTTCTTTTTGCTGAGTTGTTCGATCAGGTGCAACAGCGATTGTTTGCCGTCGAGTTGCGGCTTGGGCGCGCCGGCGGCCGTCAGCGCATCGACCGCGTCGGCGCCGGCGTAGACGCGCAGCAGGAGTTCTTCGTCTGAAATAGTCGCGCCGAACTTTTGCCGTACCTGGCGCAAACTCAGATCCGACGGTTGCCAGGCTCGCCAATCGTTGGCGCGAGCGCGGCTCAATATCTTGTCCTTGACGTCGGCGTCCATGATCTCAGTGGCTTCCTTGCCCCAGATCCCCAGTGCGTATTGAATGACTTGATCGGTGACTTCTTTGTAGCGCTCGCCGACGATGACGTTGATCGCCGCCTGGCTCACGACAAATTGTGAAAGCGGCGTGACCATGATTGGATAGCCGAAGTCTGCGCGCACTCGCGCCGCCTCTTCCAGCGTCTCGGGCAACTTGGCTTCCTTGCCGACCAGGCGCAGCTGATGGCGTAGATTGGAGATCACGCCGCCGGGAACTTGATGCAGGTATTGCGACTCGTCATAGGCGAACGGTTTGCCGATGGCAAGTCCTTGAGATTTCGCGACCGCGTTGAAATGTTCTTCGACGGGTTTCACTTCTTCCTCATTCACCACTGGCGTGTAGCCGAGGGCGCGGAGATTTTTTGCCACATTTAAAACCGACGGTTGCGACGAGCCGTTGGCAAGCGGTGGCACCGCTGTGTGCAGCGAAGTGATGCCGAGCTTGACCGCCTCGATATAGCAGAGCGTCGCGAGACCATTGTTGCAATGGGCGTGATATTCCACCGGAACGGCGCCGGCGTTCTGCAAGATCACCGGCAGCAAGGTTCGCGCGCGCTCCGGCGTAAGCAGACCACCGACGTCTTTGAAACATATTCGGTACGGTCCGATGGCAGCCGCGTCGCGGGCTTTTTGGGCGTAATCGTCGTCCGTGTGGCGCGGTGAAACTGAGTAGATCAGATTAACGACGGTTTCCATGCCGATCGCGCGCAGCTCGCGCACTTCGTCTCTCATTGCATCGAAGTCGTTCCAGCAATTTGAAGTCCGGGTCAGTGTGATTCCGTAGGAGACGACGCGCTCGGCGAGGAGCTTCAGCGCTGCGTGCGGCAGCTTTTCAAAGGCGCCGGAGCCGTGTAGTCCGCCATGATTACGCAACCGCGTGTGCCGGAAGCGTTTGGTTCCCTCGCGTACCCAATCCCAAGGATTTTCCTTGAGCTCGCGGACGTATTTCTTGATCATGATCGAGACGAAAAATTCCATCGATTCGAAGCCGATGCGATCCATTTGCGCCGCCGCGCCAAGCATCGCGTCAGTTCTCATTCCTAGCGCCCAGAGGCTCTGCTGCCCGTCGCGCAGGGTGGTGTCGATGAAGGAGATTTCGCTCATGACAAAAAGGGGTGGAGTAACGGAGTGGTGGAGCGTTGGGTGCTCGAACCCGTTATTCCAGTACTCCAATTCATTTTTTCATCCCGGCCTTGGTCTGTAGCAATTCTCTTAAGATCGAATAGTCGGCGAGCTTGCTGCGGTCCACCGTTGCAGCCCGTTTATCGACATAGGTCATCATTTTCACGAGGTTTTCGACGGCTGCCTCCGGCGGCACCAAATCGACGGTCGCACGTGTGCGCATTTGCTCGTAACCGTTTTCCAAAGTCTCTTTCTCATCGGTTTGGATAATCTTTTTCAACACGCCCATCGAGCCCTCGCGGTTGGTTGTCATGAATTGCGTCGCTTCCAGATACGCTTTGACGAACCTCACCCCACCGGTGCCGCGTCAATGCCGCCCCGGATAAGAGCGGCCAATCTTTCCTGCGAGCCGCCGAGTTGCAGCAAGGTCACATCCTTTGAAGTATTGAGACCGGCGTCTTCGAGCATGACGCGAAGAATCAGCGACGATTTGCCGCCGAGACGGTTGATGCCGACTTTTTTGCCTCTCAGCTGCGAGAGGTCGTCGACTTTTTCACGAGTGACCATCGTGTACGAGACCAGATTGTCCCAGCTGCCGAGCGAAACAACCGGCACGCCCTGGATGTTCGATTGCACGAGACCGGTCGGCGCGCCGGAAGTGGCATCGATATCGCCAGAGATTAGGGCTTGATACGTGGTCGGTTCGCTGTTGATGCGGATGATTTCTGCCTTAAGTCCGTTTTTCTCGAAGAACCCTCTTTCTTGCGCGATAAAAACGGGATAGGAAACGGTCGGAAAGAGCGGCACGCCGATGCGAACTCTATCCTGGCCGAATACCATGGACGGCGCGAAATTCCCGAGCACGAGGATCAGAGAGAGTAAAATTAGGCTGCTGATGTAGCGCATGGAACCTCCGTAATAACGCCAACACGTCGAGCGCGGGACGCAGTATCTATTATGTGATCGAACGGATTCAAGCGTATTATTGTCCGCGTGTTCGAGCAAGGGATTGACCAGTTCAGTGTGCTGCTCGTGAACTAGGTTGACTTCGTGCTCCGGAGTGCGTACTATTAGTTATCTTCTTCAGTATACGGCCTTCTGATAGAGGACATAGCAAAGGTTGAAGGCCCTTGTCAGTCTCTCTCCTTGTGAACTGATACCTAAAAGGAAAATCCGATCAGAGTGTGGTTGAGCATTTTAGAGCCCCCATGTTCGGCTCCCGTTAGCAGTTAATTTCTCAGGGTCAAAGACAATAACATTCTCTAATAGGAGGAGAACATGGGTAGTAAATTATATGTCGGCGGGTTGCCATATTCGGTGACCGGCGACCGGTTGCAGGAAATTTTTGCGGAGCATGGGACCGTAGAATCGGCCAATGTGATTTCCGATAAATTCACCGGGCAATCGCGGGGTTTCGGCTTCGTCGAGATGAGCTCTAGCGGCGAGGCCCAAAAGGCCATCGATAGCCTAAACGGCACGCAGCTCGACGGCCGCACGCTGACCGTCAACGAAGCCAAGCCAATGGCGAAGCGCGATAACTTCGGTGGTGGCGGGGGCAATCGTGGTGGTGGTGGCCGCGGCAATCGCGACGGCGGCGGCGGTGGTGGCCGCAACCGCTGGTAGTTCTTCGTTAGCGAATTAACTGTAAAAAAGGGCAACCAATCCGGTTGCCCTTTTTTTGTGATTTCGCGGCGTATCAGCGGGCGCATTTTTTATGGAAAGATTTTTTGCCACCTGTCCGCGCGGCCTGGAACTACTCCTTGCAGAAGAATTACGTCAACTCAAAGCGGAAACAATTCACGCCGTGGGCGGCGGTGTCCAGTTCGGTGGTGATTTTTTTCTTTGCTACCGAGTCAATCTTGAAAGCCGCATCGCCAGCCGCGTTCTTTGGCAGGTGGCGCGCGGTGATTACCGCAGTGAGGATGACATTTACCGCACCGCTTACGCGCCGCGCTGGACCGATTGGTTCGATCCGGCGCGGACCCTTCGCGTCGATATCTCCGCGATCAAGAGTCCGCTTACGAGCCTCAATTTCGTCACGCTAAAAATCAAAGACGCGGTGTGCGATAAGATTCGCCGCACCTCGGGACGGCGCCCTAACATCGATACGCGAGAACCCGATATTCCGATCCAAGGTCACCTGAGTGATCGCGAGTTTACGCTTTATTTCGATACCACGGGTGAGCCGCTCTTCAAACGCGGCCAGCGCATCTCCACGGGTGAGGCGCCGCTCAGGGAAAATCTCGCCGCCGGAATCATTCGTCTCGCCGGTTGGGTGCCCGGCATTCCTCTGCTCGATCCAATGTGCGGCAGCGGCACGATCCTGCTCGAAGCGGCGCACATGGCTCTCGATATCGCGCCTGGCCTAGGGCGGGGATTCGCTTTTGAGAAATTCAAAAACCTCGATTCGCGCCTCTGGCGGGATCTCTTGCGCCAAAGCAGGGCGCGGCAAAAACCCAGGGTGCCGCTAGCCATTTACGGTAGCGATTTCTCTGCCGATGTGTTGAAAGCAGCGCGCGCCAATCTCATGGCAGCCGGTCTAGAAAAAGTTGTGAGCCTGAAACGGGCCGACGTTCTGGAGACCGCCGCGCCGGCAAAGAAAGGCATCATCGTAACGAATCCGCCCTATGGAGTTCGCATCGGCGAACAGCAGGCGTTGGCAGAGTTTTATCCGAAACTCGGCGACGTGTTGAAAAAACAATTCAGCGGCTGGCACGCCTATCTGCTCAGCGCCGACATGCGTCTGCCCAAACTTATCCACCTCGCCGCCTCGAAGCGTACTCCGCTTTTTAACGGCGCCCTCGAATGCCGCCTTTTCGAGTACAAGATGGTGGAAGGAGGAATGAGAAAGAAAAAGGCCGAAGCATGAGTCGTCGTTTCAGCCGCGGGAAGACGCAGCCGGTTCGGCTTGAAAAGCATTGAATTGAACAGCTCGGACGTATTGATTGCCCCGCTTTTAATTTTTGCTGCGGCGCTGCTAGATGACCGTGCCATCAGGAATGGTGGCGTTCTTTATGATGACGACAATGCCGCTTTGAATGACGAAGCCGAGATCTTCCCGGCTCGCCTCTTGCACGTGGTCTTTATTGACGATCCGCACGTTGCGGCCGATGCGGGCGTTTTTATCGACGATCGCTTTTTGGATCGTCGTGTTTGCGCCCACGCCCAAAGGGACTTTCCCAGTCTCCACGGCTTTCACGCGTTCCGCCGGGGACTCGTAATAGTCTGAACCCATCAATAATGCGTTATCGATCAGGCAACCCGTCTCGATGCGCGAGCGAATGCCGATGACCGACCGTTTGACAGTGCATTCCTTGAGGATGCAGCCTTCGCCGACCATCGATTCTATTATTCTAGAATCAAGCAACTTGGTAGGTGGAAGATAACGCGGTCGCGTATAGATAGGCGCCTTTTCATCGTAAAAGCTAAACGGAGGATCGGGCTGCTCGGTGAGCGCGAGGTTTGCGTTGTAGAAGGCTTCGATCGTGCCGATATCTTCCCAGTAGTCTTTGAAAAGATAGGCCTGCACGTTGTAACTGTTTAACGACGCCGGCAGAATTTCTTTTCCAAAATCCGTTCGGTCCGGCGCCGCGTTTAGCAGATCGTGCAAGACTCGCTTTTCAAACACATAGATTCCCATGGAAGCGATGCAGGGAAATTCCTTAGCCTTTTCTCCCGGGAGCCCGAGAACGGTGGTATTGACTCGCATAGCTTTTAGGGCGTCGCCTTTGGGCTTTTCGCTGAAAGAGAGCACGCGACCGCTGCGATCGATTTTCACCAAACCGAAATCGTGCGCGCGACCCTCGGCCATCGGTACTACGGACAGTGTGACATCCGCCTTAGTTTCGCGATGGCGCTCAATAAAATCCGCGTAATTCATCCGATACAAATGATCGCCGGATAGAATCAAGTATTGATCGACGTCCCATTCGGCAAACAGCCATAGATATTTGCGCACGGCATCGGCTGTCCCTTCGAACCAACTCGGACTGTCCGGTGTTTGCTGTGCTGCAAGCACTTCGACAAATCCTTGAGTGAAACCCGCGCCCGCCAAGTGGTAGGTGCGCGCGATATGCCGGTTGAGCGAGGCTGAGTTGAATTGCGTCAAAACGTAGATTCTTTGGATCTCCGAGTTGATGCAATTGCTGATGGGGATATCGATCAAGCGATATTTAGCACCGAGAGGAACGGCCGGCTTGGCGCGAAGTTTGGTCAGAGGATACAGCCGGGTTCCGGCGCCTCCGCCCAAAATTATTGCTAGCACTCTTTTCACAAAGGGGCCTTAAGTGTCCCGGTCTTTCGTCCGTGAAGTTCTGCCGTTATTTGTCGTCTCCTGCAAACAGTATTCAACACAGCGCGGTTATGTCAACCGGATTGTGCAAAGATGCCAGCGCCGCAAATTCTCTAGCGAACTTGAATGAGAGTTAGGAATGCGAATTACGTTGATCTCAGGCGATCCGAATGCCCGGGACGAACCTCGCGGTCAGTCCAATCAAAGGTCGCGTTGTTGTTTTAGACATTGCATTTCCGGCCTTCCGGTAAATCTGCTCATCTCCACTTCTGGGCCGCCGCTTGACCGCCATCATCGCTCCGCCCTATTTTAGGTCGTCGTTTAGGTATAGCAAATTAGGCTGCACCATTTGCTTAAAAAAAAAGGAGCCAACCCATGACAGCAAAAGAAATCACTTTAGATCTTATCATCCGGTACGGATTCCAAGTGCTTGGTGCGATCATCATTCTCACCGTGGGCGTTTTTCTGGCCCGCTGGATCGGCAACGTCAGCAATCGCTGGCTCGAGTCGCGGGTGAAGGAGCCGCCGATGCGCTTGCTGATGGTCCGGGCAATCAGAATCCTTGTCATCCTCCTCACGTTATTGGTGGCGCTCGACAAATTTGGTTTTCAGATCGCGCCTCTAGTGGCCGCGGTCGGCGTTGCCGGCGTGGGCGTTGGGTTTGCTTTTCAGGGCGTGCTCGGCAACATTGTCGCCGGTCTGTCGATCATCTTCACGAAGCCTTATCGCGTGGGCGAATACATTGAGCTTCTCAACGTTCACGGCCAAGTGGTGACGATCGAACTGTTCTCGACAACCCTGGTACAGCTCGATCAATCCCGGGTAGTGATTCCCAACCGAAGGATCGTCGGCGAGATTCTCCATAACTATGGCACGATCCGTCAGCTGCAGTTGAAAGTTGGGGTCGCTTACGGCGCGAATTTGGATGAGGTGCTTCTGGTTGCCAAGGAGATCGCTGCGGCAAACCCGCGCGTCTTGAAGGAGCCGGCGCCCCTGATAGGAATCAGCGAGCTTGCCGATTCCTCGCTCACGCTTTCTATTCAACCATGGGTTGTGGTGTCGGATATGGTCAACGCCAGAGCCGAGTTATACAAAGCTATCGTCGAGCGGTTCCGGGCGAGCAAGATCGATATTCCCTTTCCTGTTAGAGAGGTGCGCCTGCTCGGCGCTTCATGAGCAGCGGCATCGTAAATCGTGTTCGCAGAGGGAAAAGCGTGTTCCGAGATCCGTCATCTTCTTGACGCAAGATTCAATCCAACGTAGGCTCGCGTCCGTTAAAGCCGAGTGTCGCTGACCCCAAACGGTTTTTTTGGAGGAAAGAATGGCGATTTTATTGGTGGATTATCTCAAAGCTTTTGGTTGGGGTTTGGTGGGCGCCATTACTATGGCTATTTCTCTCTGGATCTTGTTGAGGGTCTTTACCTGGCTCACGCCTGTGGATGAGTGGGAAGAGCTGAAAAAGGGAAACCTTGGGATTGCTATCATCATGGCTGCCGTAATTATTGGGTTTGCGATTGTGGTCGCGTCGATGGTGGCGCCGCCGCCGATTGCTTCGTTTACTCCCTAGCCTGGTTAACTCTCCAACAATACTATTTCTTCAGCTCCCGGCTGAGCAGGTGGAGGACTTCGTTGAATTGGCGTTGCATGGCGATCATCTGCTCACGCATGTTGAGGGCGACTTCGGCGCCTTCGAGATTGACGCCCATTTCATCGATGAGCAGGTGGGCAACACGCACGCGATCGACTTGCTCCAAGGGGTAGAGTTTTTTGCTACGCCGCAGGATCGGCGAGATCACTTTCTCCCGTTCCAAGCGCATGACGAATTTTGGGTCAACGTTGCAGATCTTAGTGACCTCAGTCAGGCGCAGATATTTTCGCGGCATGATTCCCCTCGCGCTATAGCCGCAGGTCTTTGCGGACATCCTCGCCGTACGCTTCGTCGATCTTCTCGACGACGTCATCGCCGAGCTTCTCCTTCGGCACGCGCACCATAAGCCGCAGATATAAATCACCTGCCGGGGTTTGCCCGTGGGCGGCGACGCCCTTCCCTCTGATGCGCAACTGCTGGCCGCTCTGGGCGCCGGCGGGAACTTTCACGCTTATTGCGCCGCCCGGCGTTGGCACTTCGACATTAGCGCCGCGGACCGCCTCGCCCACTGTGATCGGCAGATCCATGGATAAGTCCCTGCCTGAACGCGAGAGGATCGGGTGCGGTTGAATGCGTGGCGTAATAAAGAGATCTCCCGCCGGCCCACCGCGAACTCCTGCCTCTCCTTTGCCGCGCAGTCGAATGCGTTTTCCCGGCTCGGCTCCAGGCGGAATATTCACGCGTATGGTATCCGGTCGCGCCACTCGGCCGGTGCCCCTACAGGCCGCGCAGGGATCGCCCGGTAATTGTCCCTTGCCGTTACATCGAGGACAGGTTTGGCGAAACTGCATCGGTCCTTGAGCCACGGATTTAAAGCCCGTGCCATTACATTCTGGACAAGTAGTCGGAGCGCTTCCCGGTTTCGCTCCGCTACCGTGGCAGACGTCGCAAGATATCGAACGCTGCAGCGTTATCGCGGTTTGAAAACCCCGTACTGCGTCAAGGAAGTCGATGTCCATGCTCGACTCGATGTCCTGGCCACGCATCGGTCCGCGTTGCGTTTTCGGGCCGCGCCGAAAGATGCCACCTAGGCCGCCGAACAAATCGCCGAGGTCGTCCACGTTAAATTCGAAGCCGCCACCGCCACCTGCCTGCGCCGATTGCTCCTGCCAGCGCTGATAACTACGCGCCTTGTCGGCATCAAATCCGCTGGCGAGGCCGGCCTCGCCGAATTCGTCGTACAGCTTTCTTTTCTTTTCGTCGCCCAGCACATCGTAGGCAACGGAAAGCTCTTTAAACCTGTTCTCGGCGTCTTTATTACCCGGGTTGATGTCGGGATGGAATTTCCGCGCAAGCTTGCGGTACGCCTTGCGGATATCTTCCTGTGAGGCGCCACGCGCAACGCCCAGGGTTTTGTAGTAGTCGCTATTCGCCATTGTATCTTTAAAATAACCACAAAGCCGGAAGTTGCAAGGGAATCGAGCGCCGCGACTGGGGGCGCTGGCCCTTACGGGACAACAGCCACGAACACGATCAAGCGGAGTAAATTTGTCCGCCGTGACCGTCACCTACGACTTTTTCCAGTGTGACCATTAATGGCGTTGGCGGTGGAGTAGTGGCGGTGAGTTATGACGCTTTGACCAATAATTGAGCGGGGGTATCTTTACGCACGTGCTCTGCTACAATCATCCCGACTACCATCCTCATGCTCGGGTCAAAACTTGATTGAGTTCTAAAGAGGTGGTCGCCTTTCTGTGTCTTAAACAAACCATTAGCCGTAGGAGGAGATTATGGAAACCTTTAAGAAGCGCCAAAAGGCCTGGGCGCGGAAAGAGAAGCAGCAAAAAAAGGCGGCACGCAAATTAGAGCGCCGCAATGAAAAGACGAAGTCGCCGGACAACGCCCAAGAGGACAATCTTCCGACAGCGGAAACGAGCGAACGCCCGGCGTGATTGATTGCATAAGACCTTCGTTCGTGACGAGTTGTGAAACAACTCTCCGCCGGCCCTCGTCTAATTAAGAAGCCAGAAAATGGCGCCGCAATATACCGTGACTCGTTAGGATGCGGAGAGAGAGAAGATTGACTATCCCTCGCACCAATATCAATTTAATCCCCACGAAATGCGAAGCGGTTGAGTTTGCCGTGCAAAAAGCCCAGGCGCGGATTAATAAGAGCTGATTTTAACCCCGTTGAGCTACCGCGCGTTCACACTGAGCAGCAGCGGCAATTCGTTATCGGAGCCGCACAGATTATCAGTTCGGCGCGCGTCTGGCTTTCATGCAGTTATTAAAGGCTTCCGCTTTGTTGCCGGCAGTCGATAGCGCGGCCTGGCGTTCGCAATCGGACGCGTCACGGCCCAGAGTATTCGTGTTCCTGCTTTCATTGGGCGGGGGTAAGGTCTTGCTGTCGTACTGTCCGGGTGGAGATGGGCGCGGCGGAACGCATCCTGCTAAAAGTATTGTTACAGCGAGTAATTTAGTTTTCATGCATAATCCTCTTTCCCCTATTCCGCGCGCTGGATAAGAGCGGCGCTCGATTTTCATTGTGAACACTTTTGGCTCGCAGCGCTAGATGCAACGAGCGGTGAGGTAAAAAAGGGCAACCGAAGAGGTTACCCTTTTTTGTCGGAAAGCCGCGGTGAACTACGTAGCCGTGTCCAAGGGTCGGCTTATGCCCCCAGCGCTTTACGCAACTGAACAAACGCGGTGAGCTGGTCTTGATTGACCGAAATCTGATTATCCTGCGCCACATATAGGGTGCGCTGGGTGTCGAGCAGCGTCAGGAAGTCGATGGCGCCGGCATCGAAGCGAGCCTTCGCGATGTCATAGGCGTTTTGCGATTCGGCGACGGTTGCACTCGATACGGTGGCGCGATCGTTGGCACTCTTGAGCGCCGCCAGCGCGTTTTCGACTTCTTGAAACGCCGTCAGCACGGTCTTGCGATACTGGGCCGCAAGCTCTTTCTGGCGCGCGGTGACATTCTCCAAATTGCCGGTGAGTTGGCCACCGGTGAAGATCGGCGCGATCAAGTTGGAAGCGATCTGCGTTGCGGCCGCCGCCGGACCGCCAAAGCCGGCGGAAACTAATGTGTTCAAATCCAATGTAAGCGACGGGAAAAATGCGGCACGCGCGACGCCGATGTCAGCATTGGCCGCGCGTAGACCGGCCTCCGCGCTTCCAATGTCCGGGCGTGCCGTCAAGAGTGTAGCCGGCAAGGTCAAATTGACCGGTGGCAGAGTGAGCGTGGCGAGCGTCGCGCTCGGTGTCGAAAAAGTCTGAGGCGCAACTCCGAGCAGGATCGCCAAGGCGTTTGCGGTGGTGCTGCGCTGCTCGACGAGCGTCGCCAGTGCAATGCGAAAGCCGTTTACCGCGACGCGTTGTTGAGAAACTTCCAGGCCGGAAACACCGCCCTGAGCGAAGCGTGCTTCGATGATGCGGAGAATTTCTTCGGCGTTTTTGAGATTGGATTCGGCGATACGGATGCGGTCGTTGAAGCTCAAAACCTGAGCATAAAAATTAGTCGCGTCTGAGGTGACCACGAGGCGCAGCGCCTCGCGATCGAACTCGGTGGCGTTGAGCCGAAAGTCGGCGGACTTCGCAGTGTTACGATTCTTGCCCCACAGGTCGACTTCGTAGCTGACGCCGCCGCCGATGTGTGCGGAGTTGGTGTCTTTGGGATCTTGAAAGGTGCGCGAAGCCGAGCCACTGGCGCTGACACTCGGGTAAAGCGGCGAGCTGGCGATCTTGGCCTGGGCACGCGCCTGGTCGATGCGTTGGAGCGCGGCTTCGAGGTCGAGGTTTTGCGCCAACACTTGATCGATCAATCGATCGAGTTCGACGCTACCGAGATCCTGCCAAAACAAGGATGTATTTTGTTGCGTCGCCCCTACGCCGGCGACGTTGCTCCAGCCGGTGGGCAGCGCCATCTCGGGCCGCTGGTAATTGGGCGCCAAGCTGCAGGCCGACAGAGCCAAAGATAGGGCGACAGTTCCGTTCAATAGATGTTTACGCATAAGTTCACCTCACTCGGAAGCTAGGGCAACGACGGGATCAAGCTGGGCGGCTTGGCGTGCCGGCAAATAGCCGAAGGCCAAGCCGGTGGCAGAAGCGCAGGCGAAGGCGAGCGCCGCCGGCGTCACCGAGAAGATCACGGTCATGCCGCTGTAACGCAGCACCAGGCCGGCGATCATGCCGACGAGGATGCCCAAGATACCGCCGGCGGCGCAGACCACGGCAGCTTCGATGTTGAATTGCAGCATGATGTCGCGCATGCGCGCGCCGGTGGCCATGCGGATGCCGATCTCGCGGGTGCGCTCGACGACGCTGACCAGCATGATGTTCATCACGCCGATGCCGCCGACCAGAAGCGAGATTGCCGCCACTGTGCCGAGCAGCAAAGTAAACGTGTCCTGGGTTTCCATGGCGGCCTGAAGAAACGACGCCATGTTGCGCACACTGAAGTCCTCGGTGTTGTGACGCGCTTTGAGCAGCCCTTCGACGCGTGTCTGGGTCGCTTCGATGTCGGCCGCATCTTTGACCTTGATGGTGATGCTGCTCAGATAATTCTTGCCGAAGAGACGGACCAATCCGGTGCTGATCGGCACGAAAATGACGTCGTCCTGGTCGCTGCCATTGGGCGATGCGCCTTTTTCGCTCATGACGCCGATAACGACGAAGGGCACGCTACGCATCAGGACGTACTTGCCGATGGGACTGCTGCCGTCGGGGAATAACGTTTTGGCCACGGTGCGGCCGAGCACGACGACGGCGGCGTAGTGCTTCATGTCGTCGGCGTTGAAAAACTGGCCTTCGGCGACCGGCCAATCGCGCGCCGACGGGAAATCTTCGCTCGTGCCTTGCGCCGAAGTCTGATAGTCCAAGTTGCCGTAGCGCACCGTCAGCCGGCTGCTGCGCTCGGCCAGAGCGGTTTCGACATTGGGCAATGCCTTGATCGCGGCAGCGTCGTCGGGCACCAAGGTAGCGATATCGCCGGCGTTGCGAATGCCGACGGCGCCGGGGCGGATCAGCATTAAATTGGTCCCAAAGGAACTGATGCGATCGAGAACTTTCTGGCGGCTGCCTTCGCCGACCGCGAGCATGGCGACGACGGCGGCGACACCGATGATGATGCCGAGCAGCGTAAGCATGGTCCGAAAGATGTTGACGCGCAGCGAGCGCCAGGCGGTGACGAGCGCTTCTTGCATGCTTGCCATCAGGCCGACGGCGCTTTCGAAACTGCGATGGTTTGCCTCGACACTTTCGGTCGCTTGGTCGGTGAAGCTTCCGGTGTCTTCAAGGATTCGGCCGTCCTGGATGCGCACGATGCGGCCGGCGTGCTGGGCGACGTTTTCGGCGTGGGTGATCAGAATGATCGTACGCCCTTCGGCGTGAAGTTGTTTGAGCAAAGCGAGGACTTCATCGCCGCTCTTGCTGTCCAAGGCGCCGGTGGGTTCGTCGGCGAGAATCACCGGCGGGTCATTCACCAAGGCGCGGGCAATGGCGACGCGCTGCTGCTGGCCACCGGAAAGTTCCGAGGGACGATGCGCAGTGCGGTCGCCGAGGCCGAGGCGCGCGAGCAGGCCTGCGGCGCGCTCGGCGCGCTTGTGCTTGGACAGGCCGGCGTACACCGAGGGAATCTGCACGTTCTCGCCGGCCGTGGCCGTGGCCAATAAGTTATATTTCTGAAAGACGAAGCCGAAGGTTTCGCGCCGTAGCGACGCCAGCTCGTCGGGTTCGAGATTCGCCGCTTCGTGGCCGAGCACCTTATAACTGCCCGTCGTGGGGCGATCGAGACAGCCGAGAATATTCATCAAGGTCGACTTGCCGGAACCTGACTGCCCCATGATCGCGACAAATTCACCCCGGCGGATTTTTAGCGACACGCCGTCGAGGGCGCGTACCGTCGTGTCGCCGTTGGTGTAGTGCTTATGGATTTCGCTGAGTTCTAGAATGGTCGCGTTCATAGCTGAGGCCCTCGATTCAAGCGCGGCGCGTTGTTACCGCCGCGCTGCTGATTGTTGGCCTGAGTGGTTGAAGGCGCGGGCCGGGTCGCCGCTACCCGTTCGCCTTCTTGCAGTCCGTCAACGACTTCGGCCTGGGTGCGGGTCTGCAAGCCGACGTGGATCACGCGCTGTTCGCGGCCGGCCTCGGTGACGACTGCGACACGGTAGGCTTTACCTTTGTCGGTGTCCTCCTTCGCGACGCGCCGAGTAAGCAGCTCCGCCGGGATCACGAGCGCGTTGTCGGCTTTGCCGAGGATGAAAAAAACCTGTGTCGTCATACCCGTCATGAGTTGGCGGCCTTCGTTTTTCGCGTCGATCAGGACGTCGTAAAGCACCACGTCGTTGACGATCTGCGGCGTAGGCAGCACCTGACGTACCTTGCCGGTCCATCGATGGTCGCTATTGCCCAGGGTGGTGAAGTATGCCGGCATGTTTTCTTTAAGGCTGCTGACGTCCGCCTCGGCGACCTGAGCGCGCACGGTCATGACATCGAGATTGGCCACTTGCAAAACTATTGGCGCAGTCTGGTTGGCGTTTAGCGTTTGGCCTTCTTTAGTCGGCAACGTGGTCACGGTTCCCGCCATAGGCGCGTAGATTTTCGTATAGCTAAGGTTGGTGCGGCTCGCTTTTAAATTGGACTCGGTTTCCTGGATCTGCGCGGCGATCGATTCAACCTGGGCGCGCGCCACCGAAGCCTGGCTCTCGGTTTCCTGCAGCGCCTGCTGACTCACGGCGTTAGCGGTGATCAGATTTTGATTGCGTTTGAGATTCTGTTCAGCCAACACCGCGGCGGCTTTCTGCTGGTTGAGTTGGGCGCGCAAGCTGTTCAAATGCGCCTCGCCGGCTTCCACTTGAGCCTGGTAAACGCGCGGGTCGATCTCGGCGAGCAATTGGCCTTTGGTCACGGTGTCGCCGATGTCGACGTGAATCGCTTTGAGCTGGCCGGAGACTTGAGTGCCGACGTCAACGTACTGCTTGGCCTCGAGCTTGCCCTGGGCAGTGACCAAGGCTTCGACTGTACCCCGAGTCACCGTGATCGGCACCAGGACGTCGCGCTTCGGCGCTCCCGCGGCGCCCGTGTACCAATACAAGCCGCCGCCGATCAGCACCGCCAAAATAACCCCGGTGATGATCTTTTTTCGTTTTGCTGCCGTTAGCCAATTCATATCGATTAAACCTTTCCCTATGAGCGCCGGAGGCGCCGGCGCTTTTGCAAAATTCATTTTTTATTTCGCGAACTTAGCCTTGACCGGGCGGCGGTGGGCGGCGCAGCATTTGAGCAAATCGGCGCCGCTCTTCCGGGCTCAGGTCTTTGAGGGCGCTTTTAACGGCCTGCGAGAGTTGTTTGCTCATTTGCGCACGCAACTCATTGATCTTGGCTTCTTGACGGTCCAAGGCTGCTTCATCAAAGGACTCGGCGCCGAGCAGTTGAACGGCCTCGTCCTGGGCCTTGCGCATCTGCTCGAAAAGCGGATCCGCAGTGCCGCGAAGCTGCTGAAATCGTTCGCGGAGCCGCTGCTGCGACGCTTCCGGCAGATCTTTGATGACTTGTTCCATGCGCTGTTGGCGCAGGGCATTGCGATCAAAGCGGCGCGGTGATTGGCCGACCACGAAACCGAGCAACAGCACATTCAAAATAATCGAGCCGACAAACGTCATTTTCGCAGCGCGGTTCATAAAAACCCCTCATCGCCGGGGATCATGCTCTGCGTCGTTGTATAGTTGGCATCTTGAATCGTCGAGTTGTCCGGAGTCGTATTGAAACCCATCACCATGCCCAAAACCAAGGCACTTGCGAGCACGTAACCGGGCTTTGGCAAATGAAGCTCGCTGAACAACTGACGCAGCGACTGCCACAGCGAAATATTCTGAATTTGCGGCACAGTTTGCGCTTTGAGACTGATCCGCGTCGCAAGGTCCAACCTGGCTGCTTCGACGCGGCGGCTGTGCAGCAGCGATTCTAGTTTCTCATCTCGATGGTCACTCATAAAAACCTCATAAATAACTCTTCAAACGTTCTTTCAAAGTCGCCTTGGCGCGCATCACCAAGGACTGCAACGCTTTAAGATTGATTGCCATAACGTCCGCCGCGTCTTGATTACTCAAGCCCTCATCATAACAAAGGTTAATTGCGGTTCGCTGGCGCTCGGGTAGAGCCGCAATGGCGCCTTCCAAAGCGATCTGTTGCTGTTTTCGTTGCATGGCTTCATCGGCGCTTTCGCGGTCGTCGATGATCGGCATATCCTCGTTGAGCTCCGAGGGCTGCTTTTTCTTGTGCAGGTCGAGGCACAAATTGACCACAACCCGGTAGAACCAAGTTGTAAACTTAGTGTTCTTATCCGCGTGCCATCGGTGCGGATCTTCCCAGAGCTTGAGAAAGGCGTCTTGAACCATGTCTTCGGCGGCTTCGCGGTTTTGCAGATGACGAAAAGCGAGCCGGTAATAGCGCTCGGTGTGGCGGCGCACCAGTTCGGCAAACGCCGGGTGGCTGCCCTCTTGAACCAGAGCGAGGAGTTCGTGGTCGTCTTTATCCGGCCAGGGTGTCGCCATAGTGTCGAATTAACTGCCTTAAGGCTTTGATTTACTTGCTCGATCATACAACCACTGGACTCCAAAAATAAGCTCGGAGACACTCCTGTTCAATGATTGATACGAACCGGGCAGGCAAAGTCTTCGCCGGGTTGCGGTTATTTATAATTAGGCGCGGTAATCGGAGTGAGCCGCGTGCCGAGCAATCCATGAAAAATGGCCTGATCCGAATCGGATGAGGCATCCAATGAGCACCATGGGTACTCATCGGCGTAAAGACGCACCGTCGGCCGAAAGCCATGGAGACTCGGCAGCAAGTCTCTCAAAGTGTCGTACCAGGCGCGGCGTTCGTCGCGGTCGAAGGGCTGATCATCCACCGCGTTGATCTCGCAGCATAGCTCTCGCCAACGGGACGGCGAAAACGCAAGCTGCAAATCATCCGGATAAAGCGCCAGAGTAATCGCTCTAGGGCGGGTAAAGTGTTGGCTCTCGTCGAATTCTAAGATAAAAGGCGGGTCTGAAACGTAGTAATCGCAAGGCGGTACCTGCGCGCTTTTGATAAAGTCGCGATGGCCGCGGAAATTTCCAAGTTCTGACTGAATTCGTTTCAGTAGGCCGCCGAGGGAAGTGTTTACATAATCCGGCGGCAAGGCCGACCAGGGGAAAGAGTGGTTTACTTGGCAGTTACCATAAATAGCCGCCAATAGTTCGCCCACGCGCTCTTTGCATGCACGGCAGTGGGCGGAATGTATGTTGCTGTTCAAAACGTTCAATCGCTTTGCTCCGTTCAACCGCTGCGCTCAGTTCAAATCGTCGGAACTTACGGAGACGAATTGAACGGCTTGAACGGTTTGAACAATTGGAAGGTCCTCAGAATAACCTAATATAGAATCAGACAAAGGAGAATCTTGCATGGCGAAGACATCACCAATCATCGGCGCTAACGTGGGGCGGGTCGAGGGCGCGGACAAAGTCAGCGGACAGGCGATTTATGGCGCGGACGTGCATTTTGCGGACGCGTTGTGGGGAAAAATCTTGCGCAGTCCGTACCCCCATGCGCGTATTAAAAATATCGATACTTCCAAGGCGTGGAAGGTTGAGGGCGTGAAGGCCATCGTCACCGGGAAAGATGAGCCCGAGCATTATCAAGGCAAGAGCATTCGCGATATTCCAGTGATGTGCTGGGACAAGGTGCGCTATGTCGGCGATAAAGTCGCGGCGGTTGCCGCGGAAAGCCGCGACGCAGCGGAGGAAGCGGTCAATTTGATCGACGTCGAATATGAACAGTTGCCGGCGGTCTTCGACGTGCTCGAAGCGATGAAACCTGATGCGCCGATCTTGCATGACAACGCGCCGGGTTACGACGGAGCGCCTGCGGATATCATGGCCGCGGCCGGCGGCAATGTGTTGAACAAACTGACCTTCGGCAAGGGCGATATCGAAAAAGGGTTCGCTGAAGCCGACCTCGTTTTGGAACATACTTTCCGCATGCCGATCCATCATCAAGGCTACCTCGAGCCGCAGTCGTTTCTGGTCAAGATCGACGATGACGGCAAGGTCAATGCCTGGGCCTCGTCGACCAAAGGTCCTTTCGGCACGCGCGGGCAATTCGCCAAGGCGGCCGGCATTCCCGCGAGCCAGATTCGTCTTCAGGCGGTCCACGTCGGCGCCGACTTCGGCGGCAAAAGCGGCGCGGGCGAGTTACCGATCTGTTATTTTCTCGCCAAGCAGGCGAAGCGGCCCGTGAAGATTGTTTTAACCCATACTGAAGAATTGACCGCAATGAATCCGGATCACTACACGGTGGTCAGAGTAAAAACGGGAGTGAAGCGCGATGGACGGATGACCGCGCGTTATTTGCAAGCGATCCACGGCACCGGTGCCTACGCCGGCATGAAGCCTGGCCGCGCCAGCATTGGCGGCGCCGGTTCGGCGACGCCGTACAAAATCGACAACAGCTACATGGAAGCGCTGCAGGTCTACACCAACACGGTGCCCTGCGGTTTCTGGCGCGCCCCGGGCGCGATCCAAGCGGTATTCGCCTCCGAATCGCATATGGATCTGATCGCCAAGGAATTGAAAATGGACCCGGCGAAATTCCGTATGATGAATCTCATCGGCGAAGGCGAAGTCAATGCTCTGGGAAAAACCTGGAGCGGCGTGAAGGCGAAAGAAACATTAAAGGCCGCGCTCGATGCGGCGGGCTGGAAGTCGCCCAAGCGGCCCAACGTCGGCCGTGGCGTGGCGATGTATGAGCGCGGCACCGGCGCGGGTAAAGCGTGGGTGAATCTGACCGCCGAAGCCGACGGCACACTTACCGTATTTACGGTCGCGGGCGATCAGGGGACGGGGTTGCAGACCGTTTTGTGCCAAACCGTCGCCGCCGAGATGCAAGTGCCTTACGAGAATGTACGCTGCCACATCGGCAACACGGCGGATGTTTCCTATAGCGTCGACGTCGGTTTCGGCGGCAGCCGCTCGACGAACATTAACAGCGCCGTAGCGTTTCAAGCCAGCGCCGAGCTGCGCAAGAAGCTCAACGCCCAAGCGGCGAAGCTGCTCGGCTGCGGTGAAGATCAAATCGTCTACAAAAACGGAAAATTCTCCGCCAACGGAAAGAAAAGCAGGCCGCTCGGTTTGAGTGACGTCGTCAAAGCGAGCGGCGCACCGGTGACGGTCAGCGTTGAAACGGAGGTACCGCGCAAAGGCTCGTCGACTTCGTTTATCGCCCAAGTGGCGGAGGTCGAAGTCGATCCGGAGACGGGGAGAGTGAAGCTGAATAAATTCGTCAGCGCCCATGACGTCGGCACGATCATCAATCCGCTGGGCCATCAGGGACAGATCGACGGCGAGGCGATCATGGCGATCGGTTCGAGCTTGATGGAAGAGCTGATCGACGATCAGGGCAAAATCACCACGACCAATCTCGGCGAATACAAGATTCCGAACATCCTCGATATTCCAAAGTTCAAGACTGTGCTGGTGAAAGGCGGCAAGAACGGCCCCGGGCCTTACGAGGCGAAGGGCATTGGCGAGCATGCCAACGTGACCCCGCCCGCGGCGATCGCCAACGCGGTTCATGACGCGTGCGGCGTGCGGCTATTTGACGTTCCTGTGACGGCGGAAAAAGTTTACCGCGGGCTGCGGGAAAATGGTCTGTATAAAACAGGCAATAGGATTGTAGTAGTAGGGGCGCAGCATGCTGCGCCCTCAGAAGGCCGATAAATTCTGAGGGTCTTATGAGTCATAGAAGCGAGTGTTGTCGAAAATTTCTTTCGTCCGTCCTGTTTCTCTTCGTCTTCTGGCCGCTTTCCACGCAAGCGCAGGAAAAAATCAAAATCGCTTACAGCTCGACCGACACGCTCAATCAAATCTGGACCATCGCGCAGGACGCGGGATTCTACAAAAAAAATGGTTTGGATGTGGATCTGGTCTATATCGGCAGCACGACGGTCGGAGTCACGGCGATCATGGCGCAAGATATTCAAGTGGGTAATGCGGCCGGTAGCGGTGTTGCTAACGCGGCGGTGCGCGGCGCCGATACGGTAAGCGTCGGCTGCACGATTAATGTCCTCGCCTATGAGCTGGTGGTGCTCGACAGCATAAAAACACCGGAAGACTTGAAAGGAAAGTCGATCGGCATCAGCCGCTTCGGCAGCGTTTCGGACGTCGCTGCGCGGGAGTTGCTCAAAGGCTTGGGTCTAAGGCCGCAGGAAGACGTGAAAATCCTGCAGGTCGGCGGGGCCTCGGAACGCGCCGCCGGATTTAGCCGCGGCGTGATCGCCGGGTTTCCATCGCCGCCAGGCAATGTAAATCTGATTCCCGGCGGGTTGCCGCATCGCGTTCTCGCGGACATGGCCGATCTGAAAAAGCCCTATCCGCTGCCGTTCATCTGCGCGGTGACCACCAAGAGCTATTTGGCGAAGAATCGGTCGGTGGTGAAACGAGTCATGATGGCGCTGATCGAAGCGTCCCATTATTTCAAGACCAATAAGGAAGGCGCGCAAAAGATTGTCGCTAAATATCTGCGCGGCGCCAACAAGGCGTATCTCGACAGCTCGTACGATTCGACCTTCAAGATCCTGGAGCGCGTTCCTTATACGACTCGCGAGGGCATGAAAATTCAGCTCGACGATGCCTTAAAGCAAGCGCCTGGGAGCAAGGTCACCGTGGACAGCCTAATCGACGACAGCATCGTGCGCGAGATTGAGAAGGAAGGGTTTATTGATCGAATTTATGGGAGGCAATAGGCACTAGGCATTAGGCAATGGGAAGAGAAGAAGAGAATTGTAGCGTCAGGCAAGATGGTTAACAGCCATAAAGATCTTTTTATCTGGCAGCGATCCATGGATCTAGTTGAATCAATATATCGGCTGACCGCAAGTTTGCCAGCGAGTGAACAGTTTGGCTTGATTGCTCAAATGCGACGTTCTGCTGTTTCCGTACCTTCGAATATCGCTGAAGGATACGGGCGCCAGGCGACAGGAGAATACCGACATTATCGCTTGATCTGTCGTGGTTCACTATTAGAATTAGAAACACAGTTGCTGTTGTGTCGGAGGTTAAAATATTCTTCGGAACAAGAGATCGATCCTCTTCTTACTGAAATCACAGAAATCAGCAAGATGCTCGGCTCATTAATCGCGAAACTGTCTTAAACTATTGCCTAATGCCTATTGCCTGACCGGAGGTTCCCATGATTGACCTTTACTATTGGACCACGCCGAACGGACACAAGATCACCATTTTTCTGGAAGAGACGGGGGTTCCTTACACGATCAAGCCGATCAACATCGGCAAGGGTGAGCAATTTAACCCGGATTTTCTGAAAATCTCGCCGAACAATCGGATTCCGGCGATCGTCGATCATGAGCCGGCGGACGAAGGCGAACCGCTGAGCATTTTTGAATCCGGCGCGATCCTCGAATATCTCGCGATGAAAACCGGCGCCTATTTACCGAGCAACGTGCGCGGGCGCGCGGAAGTAATGCAGTGGCTGTTCTGGCAAATGGGCGGGCTCGGCCCGATGCTCGGGCAGAATCATCACTTCAGAAATTACAGCGCCGAGAAAATCACCTACGCGATCGAACGCTACACGAAAGAAACCGAGCGGCTTTACGGCGTGCTTGACGACCGGCTGGCGCACCGACCCTTTGTCGCGAACGATTACTCGATTGCGGACATGGCTTGTTATCCGTGGATCGTGCTGCACGAACGGCAGGGCCAGGATCTCAATGATTTTCCCAATCTCAAGCGTTGGTTTGAAGCGATTCAAAAGCGCCCCGCCGTCGAGCGCGCCTATGCTTTGGCGCGCCAAATCAACCCCGACACTCGCGGCATGACTGAGGAGGCAAAGAAAATTCTTTTCGGCCAAGGCCGGCGAACGAAGAGCTGAGCGTAGAACGGAACTCGTTCAAGCCGTTCAAATCGTTCAAAAAGTTCAAGCCGTGCAAGAGCCACGGCGAGTTGCCCATGAAGAGTCGATGGCTGACTGCGGTTATTTTCTCTTTCGTTTTCACGGGCATCGGCAATGCGGCGGAGACGCCCGCGAAATTTTTGCTTGCTTACGGCGCCATCGGTGGCAACGCGATGCCGCTCTGGATCGCCAAGGAGCAGGGAATTTTCCGCAAATACAATCTCGATCCGCAGTTGATCTACATTATCGCCGGGCGGGCGATGCAGTCGATGCTCGCCGGCGATATTCAGTTCGGCTTGCTCGGCGCTACTCACGTCACCAACGCGGTCACCGCGGGCGGCGACATGACGATGCTCCTCGGCATGGAGGAAAAGCTAAACTACTTTTTGAACGTGCGACCGGGAATCAAGAGTCCCGAAGATTTGAAGGGCAAGAAAGTGGGTATCGGCACTCCGTCAGGCTCGCTCGCGCTGGCGACTTACGTGGGGCTGGACCATCTGGGCCTGGTACCGCGGCGCGACCGCATCACGCTTTTAAACACCGGCAGCACGCCGGAACGCATGTCCGCTTTGTTCGCCGGAGGCATCGACGCTGCGTTTTTCAATCCGGAAGTCGAGCAGATCGTGGTGCAACAGGGGTATCCGTCACTGTTCGATCTGGGCAAAGCGAATGTCCCGTTTCAATCGTCGGGCTTGGTCACATCGCGCAAATATATGCGCGCCAATCCGCAAATCGTCGAGAGCCTCTCTAAAGCGGTCATCGAAGGCGTCGCCCTTGTGCAAAATCCTGCGAATAAGAAAATTGTCGTCGACAGTATCGCGCGGAATTTACGGATCGATCGCGCCGATCGTTTGGAACGCGCCTATCAGACGATCGTCGAGTCCTTTCCGCGCAAACCATGCCCGAGCCTGCCCGGCATCGCATCGGTTTTGAAACTGATGGCGCAACACGGATTGAATCCCAAAGCGATCGAGCTAAGGCCGGAGAATATCGCGGATACGAGTCTGTGTAAGAAACTCGATGAAGCAGGATTCTTTGAGCGCATCCACCCCTAGCCACCCATCGAAACCAACCGTGCGTCGGTCGACCATCTGCCTTCGCTGCATGGTTAATATTCAGCGCTGGCACCATGCCGACGTATGATCGCGCCATTGGGCAAGAGCGAAAAAAAATTGTCGTGGCTTACGTTGCCACAAGCGAGCAAATGATCATTCCGACGCTGGCGCAGGAAGCCGGAATGTTCCGCAAGCATGGCCTCGACGCGCATGTTGTCCTCGTGAGCGGTAGCCCGCGCAACGTTCAGTCGCTGATTGCCGGCAATTTCGATTACACGATGGCGGGAGTGACGCCGCTTATTCGCGCGCGGCTGAACGGCGCCGATCCGGTGATCTTGGCGGCGATCGCCAACTATTCCACACAGAAAATCATGGTCGCGCCCCTTGCTAAAATCCACAAAGTCGAAGATTTGCGGGGAAAGATCGTGGGCGTGACGCAATACGGTTCCGAGGGGGACACTTTTCTCCGCATCGCGCTCAAAAGCGCGGGTTTGCGGCCCGAGATCGACGTGACAATTTTTCAGACCGGTGGCGGCACAAACACGGTGCAGGCGCTAGCAGGGGGAAAGATTCACGCCGGCGCAACCGGGGGCGCCAATGCATTGCAAGCGAGACGGTTCGGCGCGTCGGAAATCGCGTCCGGCGCGGATATGAAAGTCCTGGCACTCGCCGGAACGCTGGCGACGACTCGCCGGCGCATTGCGCGCGACCGCTACGAAGTTATGAACTTCATGCGCGCCTTCGTGGAAGCGATTCATTTTTTCAAAACTAACCGCGCTGCGTCGATCCGCATCATGCAAAAGTTTATGGCCGGACTACCCCGTGAAATCGTCGAGCCGCTTTACGAAGAAACCAGAGATATCCTGCCGGCGCTGCCGCTACCGATGAAAGAGGCGATTCAGGCGGTCTTCGATCGCGAAACCGATGCAAAGGCCCGAGCGCTGCAGCCCGCCGATGTTGCCGACTCCAGTTTCTTGCAGGAGATTGAGAAGAGCGGCTTCTTGAAGGAACTTTACAAATCCCCTGGTCGATAGCCGTGACCGACTCTGAAGGGTATCCAACAAGTCATCGACAGCGGCACTGTAGGGAAAAGTCGATATCAAACCCGAGCGGTTAATCGACTTTTCGATCGTCGACGAGCTGGAAAAGAGCAGTTTCATCGACTCGGCGTATTAAGGAATAAAAATTACTCCGTTGTTTTCGGTGGCCGCCTGACTGATTTCCAAAGTGGCAAAAGCTATGAAACCTGTCGACCAAAGTAGCGCGACTTTGTGGTTCGCCGACTTCCGGGTCGTCTCACTGTTTATTCTCAGAAGATCTTCTATTTCGTGTCCCCTTAGACCCTAGCCAAGCAGTAAGCCGTCCTCGGAAGTTGTGTAAGGATTTTCCTCACAGCTGCGGCATTTTCCCTACTCAGGTAACGGCAGACTCAATCTCTCGATCACGTATTTTTAACGACTTTCTCGCCAGGGATGAAACTCCGTGTCACGGTACGAGAGTTGCACAGACACAAACCCATTCTTGCAGCTCCGTGTCGGGCTGGGGTGTGTTCGACGATAATTTATTGACGACGAGGTGAATCATGCTGGGGACGAACGGACTATTCAGTTCTGAATACGAAGGCAGTCTTTCTAATCAAGAGCAGGCGCAGCGGCTGTTCGGTCAGCCCGATGTTCTGGTTGTGAACGAATTCCTGGACGTATACCAAAACCGCCCAGCGTTGACGCCAGAACGACGGCTGGCTGCGGCTGTCCTCAGAGACGCAATCGATTGTTATATGCGTTTTTGCTTTGTCAAAAAGGGACGCGGGAAGAGAATCTTTCAGGAAACTGAACAATGGTTTTTCGCGGGTGAAGAAGACGGCGTTTTTACTTTCGAGAACTTGTGCGAAATCTTACGACTGACGCCGGGATATATTCGGCGTGGTCTGCTGGATCACAAACAGGGGAAATCACGACCTGCGGACACGCGCACGCCGGGTCCGGAGCATGAATTTACGGCAGTCGATCTGCGTTTAGCGTCCTAAAGAGACCCGAGCCGGGTCGAGTTTGCGCTGATTCTGCGCTGTTCCTCGAATCGAGAGGACGCGGGCTTCACGACAACAATTTATGTGGTCTAGTGGCAAATCTGGCGTAGCAGAACTGCCACTTTTCCTTCCGCTTCTCCCGGCATGCTCCTGGTGATTTTGGGTCCAGGTTTCCTCCTGATCGTGGCTTGTTGGCGCCACTTTGGCCGTCATCGGTGTGGTTTTGGCTCTATGGGGCGGCGTTATGAGCGGGCTCAAAAGTTAGGTTTCAATGCCCACTCAACCCAAACGTTGCGCAGCAATACTACCTTGGATTTAGATCGCTCAGCACGACGTCGATCACCGTGAGCTTCCCTTCCGCCTCATGCTTGAGTGCTTGTTCAACCGCGCTTTTGATTTCGCCCGGGTTGCTTACCCGGTAGCCGTAGCCGCCATGGGCCTTGCCGTAATATTGGTAATCGGGTCGGGGACCGATCTCGGCACCGAAATGGACGCCGGTCTTTTTGGCCGCGCCGTTGGGAAAATATTTGATCAAGCTGGTTTCCATCGACAGATAGCGGCCATTATTAAAGATCACCGCATGAATCGGCAGACCGTATTCTTCCGCGACACCCAGACAAGACGGCACGGCGTTGTAGTGAAAGGCACCGTCGCCGATCAGCGCAAAAACCGGACGATCGGGCATCGCCAATTTGACTCCCAGCGCATAACTTAGACCCACACCCAGTCCACCCGTGATCCGCGCGAAATACGACTGGGTTTGACTTCGCGGAATCGTTTCCTGGATCAGGCCGCGATAGACTGTGGTCTCCTCGGAGATGACGGCATTCTCGGGAATCGCTTCGCCAAGCGCATGACAGGCCCAGCGCGGATCGATCAGCGCGGATCGATCGGCGTCTCATTAGCGTGCTTTTGCGCTTCTTCTTTCAGTTTGCCGAAATAGCTATCGTGTTGTTCCCGGGTGCGCGCCAGTCGTTGTTGGTACACAGAGCGGTTGGCCGCGACCTGTTCGGACGTCTTGGCTTTCTTCACAAGTTTATCGAGCGTCGTTGCCGGCGGTGCGACCAAAGCAAGATCGACATTGTAACCCCAATAGGGCAACCGCGAGTTGGGAAACTCGTCGGCGATGGCAACGATCTTGGCACTTTTCGGGGTCTTGCTCGCCGGATACCAAGGCGTCACGGCATCGACCATCAGCACCAAATCCGCGGCGTCGACGAGCTTGGGATCATGATGCAGATAGAGCGGATGGGTGCGTGGAAAGTTCATAAACGCCGGACGATAAGTCTCCATCACGGGAATCGCGAACATCTCGCAGAGTTCGATCAGCCGCTCGACCGCGCGCGGATCGCCGCCGACGTGTTCGGTTAATGCTACCGGATTTTTCGCCGCGGCGA